>Ga0247611_10004327_pt1 | contig 19814 bp, 16 predicted proteins | sample 177DNAGHGhighgp2_FD_192422 | JGI IMG/M metagenome (GOLD analysis project Ga0247611, IMG submission 192422) | Sheep rumen microbial communities from Palmerston North, Manawatu-Wanganui, New Zealand - 1770 DNA GHGhigh gp2 | ecosystem: Host-associated > Mammals > Digestive system > Stomach > Rumen...
TACATTATTAATTTATATGGCATTCTGATAATACAATGGGGACTGGCACCTGCCATCAATCCATAGATACATCTGCAAAGAATGCGAAAAAAGATGGAGGAATGAAAGAAAATGATGGGATTATTTGAAATTATCAAGAATAACGCCTAACTTTGAAATATATCTCGAAGATACTTTTTCGATATAAACTAAAAAAATAAATCGGAATTTATTTTGTAGTTTTATCATTTATTCGTATCTTTGCAACGTCAAGATAAATGTCTTGGCTATCCAGGTAAGTTTCCTGAGAGGGCAAGCCGTACACGTCACTACCCAATTAAAAAACAAACCGCATCCTTAGGGGTGCGGTTTTGCTGTTACCATGGAGTGCTATTTTCGAAAGCTATTCATCATCATCTTCAAAAAACCCTTGCTGGTGGCAATATTACGCTTGATGGAGATTTCCTTGTTACCTGCGAATATCAGCACCTCAACAGCACTTGGGGATGACTCGAAGTGCCGTCTGATTTCATCGGTGATGTTACGGATACCATAACTGCACTTCAAATTCAGCAATACAGAGTTGGTCTGACCTACGGATTCTTTCAGTCTGTTACCCACAGAATTCTTGCCTACGATAGTCTTTAGGTCGAACATCTTATACACTCCCTTTCGCTCAAAAATAAATACCTATCTATTGATTCTATTCTCCTCAGAGAGGTTCAGTGCCATGAAGGCAGATTCAATTGCAAAAGTACGAAAAAAGATGGAGGTAAGAAAGAATATGATGGAATTATTTGAAATTATCAAGAATAATGGGTTTCTGTACAACGTCAAGTTGAATATCTTGATGGGGATGATATCACTGATGAACCATACTCATTCCACCTATAAACAGCATCACAGGAATCAGAGGGACAGATATGGACAAAAAGAATAAAGAGATAGAAATCAATGAGCCACGTTTGGTGAAGTCTCATGACGTGAAACTGGATGTCGAGTATGCAGAGTGGATAGCATAAGTGAAACACCGCTATCGCTCGGCTCAGGTGAAGGCTGCCGTAAAGGTGAATGGTGAGAAACTGCTGTTCAACTGGCAGATGGGACGTGACCTGGTGCAGAAGAAAGCTGAGGAGCATTGGGGTGCTGGCGTTGTGGAGCAGGTAAGTTTGGACTTAAGACGGGAATTCCCCCAAGAAGACGGATTCTCTGCTCGTAACCTGCACTATATGAAGCAATGGTATTTGTACTATACCACGGAAGCATCTAAATTGCAGACCCATTGCAGAAATTGTCCTCATGACTGGTATCGAAGTAAAATCTGCAAAATTGCAACGACCCGTTGCAGAATTGAAGGAAGAAAAACTCCAACGCCCCGTTGGAGAATTAATGAAACAGCCTGTTTCAGAAACTGAGAATGACGCCAGCAAAGACTTCCCAATCCCCTTTGCCCTTGTTCCATAAGGTCAGCACATTGAGATTATCACACGGAGTGAAAGCCTTGAAGAGGCGTTGTTTTATATGCAACATGTGATAGAGAAAGGATTAAGCAGGACGGCACTGGTCAACTGTTATAAGGCTCATCTCTATGAGCATCAGGGCAAGATTGTAAACAACTTCTCAACAGAACAAGGAGATTAGTACGGTCTCTTATCCGTAACCCTCAAAATCCTCAATCTCCCAAACTGCCTTTATATAAAGAAATCCTGCGGATTCTTCCAAAGTTACGAAAAACGAGAAAATGTCATATTTCTTTTTATCTTACTGAACACAAATAAGTTACACACATGACATTGATTTTCAAAATGCACGTCAGTTCGATATCACATCTTCTACATCGAATAGATGATAGAATAAATATAGCCTTGCTGCTCGTTGACGACTGTCTCCATGTTCTCACTTCCTGTCAGGACGGTTTTCATGTCGTTGCGGATGCCCTCACCAGAAAGTTTCAGTACCGCCTCTTTCATCGTCCAGAAACGGATAAACTCCCAGGCTGGATCTGGTGAGTGAGTAATTTGTGCCAGTTCCTCGTCATTCATTGTGTAGCGTGCCAGCGTGTCTTTGTATTCCCTGATACTCTCGATATCGACACCTACAGGACGGTCTGCTATAACACAGATAGCAGCCTCCCGACAATGACTGAGGTTAAAGTGGATATCGGGATGTCCTACGATAAAGGGCTTGCCATGTTCCCCATACTCGAAAATGGGTTTCTCGGTGATACCATATTCCTTTCGCAACCCTTCGCACAACAACAGATAGGCTGCCGCACAGGTCTTACGTCCCTGTTCATGCTTAAACTTCAACGCCTGCTCACGCCGTTGGTCAGACAACAAGGGGAGTGCCGTCTCGAAGTCGAAGCCGGCGATATCATCATTCAAGTAAATCATTCTCTGCTTTGGGAATACGACGGTTAGGGTTCTCCTTGGCACCAAGGTCGACGAGTTCACGCCCTTTCTGTACCACACTCTGGCGACCCGTAAACAGTTTGTTGCCAGCGGCCTCGAAAGCACGATGCGCCTGATCGAGTTGTTCCCCCACCTTATTATATCGCTGGATGAAATCGCCCAAGCGGTCCAACAACTGTTCTGCAATGTTAAACACCTTCTCTTGGTTCTCCGCCTGCTGGTTCTGTACCCATGCGATATGAATCATGTGGAGGATACCTAACAAGTTCTGCTCACCAGTGATAAACACCTTCCGCTCAAAAGCCTCGCGCCACAAGGTGGAATCATTGGCAAGAGCAAGTTGCAGGGAACTCTCGAAGGGCACAAACATAATGACGAAATCGACAGCCTCACGAGGTGCCTTAACATATTTGGAATAATCCTTACGTGCCAGTTCAGTCACATGGGAACGGACAGACTTGATATGCTCCTGCAAAGCACGCTCTTTCTCCTCCGGGTCTTCAGCATTGACATACCGCTGGTAAGCGACAAGCGACACTTTCGAGTCGATGATAGCGTCCTGCCCCTGCGGATAATGCAGGATGACATCAGGTTGCATCTCCTTGCCAGTATCATCATTCTTCAGGGGTCTGCCCTGCTCGTCACGCAAACGAGCCTGCACCTCATAATGGATGCCCTCCGTCAGTCCCTGAGAAGCAAGGAGGTCACCCAGGATTATCTCACCCATATTACCGCTGACCTTATTATCGCGGCGCAACACATTGGCAAGGGACTCCGCCTTCTCACCAATCTCCTTATTCGACTCCATCATCATGCGCAACTGTTCACGGAGGGAGGCGTTCTGCTCGGTATGGTCCTTGGTATTATCACTGATAGCCTTGCGCATCTCGGTGATGGCATCCTTCAGCGGTTGGGTGATAGTACCCATATTCTCCTTGTTCTCCTCCTTCAGCCGTTGTGCCTGGGCATCCATCAACTGCTGTGCCATCAGACGGAGTTGCTCCTTGGTGGTCTTCAGTTGCTCATCAAACTGTTCACGAGCCGCCCTCAACTGTTCGGTAGACTGTTCCCGCTGGGCACGCAACTGGTCGGCAGCCTGCTCACGCTGACTGCGCATCTGCTCGGCAAAGCGTTCCTCGCTCTGTCGCAGTTCCTCTTGCCGCTGCTGCCCCAACAGGTGCATCTCCGTCTCTTTCTTGGCAAGTTCAATATGCAGTCGTCCTACTTTCTGGTTCATCACCAGATAGAGGACGACTGCACCGACGATTATTCCGATTACAATATATAATGCAATCATGCTAACGGCTCATGGTTACTCCCACTCAATCGTACCTGTGGGTTTGGGGGTGAGGTCATACAATACCCTGTTCACCCCGGGAACCTCTGTGATGATGCGCTGAGTGATATGATGCAACAAGGTGTATGGAATCTCCTCAATCGTAGCAGTCATGGCATCACGTGTGTTGACGGCACGGATAATCACAGGCCAGTCCCAACTGCGTTTGTTATCTTTCACACCCGTGGACTTATAGTCGGGAACGATGGTGAAGTACTGCCATACCTTGCCCTCCAGTCCGTTCTTGGCAAACTCCTCACGCAGAATGGCATCACTCTCACGCAGTGCCTCTAAACGGTCACGGGTGATGGCACCAGTACAACGCACTCCCAGACCGGGACCGGGGAACGGCTGACGATATACCATATTGTCGGGCAGTCCAAGTTCCTTACCTACTACGCGAACCTCATCCTTGAACAGCAACTTGATAGGCTCTACCAGTTCAAACTGCATATCCTCAGGCAGGCCACCCACATTATGGTGCGACTTGACGGGTCCAGACTCCACGATATCAGGATAGATAGTTCCCTGAGCCAAGAAACTGATACCCTCCAGTTTACGAGCCTCCTCCTCGAACACACGGATAAACTCCGCACCGATAATCTTACGTTTCTGCTCAGGATCAGCGACACCAGCCAGTTTGTCTAAGAAACGGTCTGTGGCATCCACATACACCAAGTTGGCATTCAACTCATCACGGAACACACGAACTACCTGCTCAGGCTCACCCTTACGCAGCAGGCCGTGATTCACATGGACAGACACCAACTGCTTGCCGACAGCCTTGATCAGCAGGGCTGCCACCACTGATGAGTCCACACCACCTGAAAGAGCCAACAGCACTTTCTTGTCACCAATCTGGGCTCTCAGTTCTTTTACCTGTTCCTCAATGTATTTCTGGGCTAAGGCTGGAGTCGTAATTCTCTCCATGTCTGCAGGTCTCACATTACTTGTACTCATAATCTTCTGAATTTTAAAAGTTAATACTTCTGCAAAGATACAAAGAAGTGAGAAGAATACAAAATAAAGCCTGTTGTTTTTAATATTAATTATCGAACGTGAGTGTCTTGGGCCAGTTGACCAAATACAATTGCTCGGTAGCACGGGTGAAAGCGGTATAGAGCCAGTGGATATAGTCTGGCGTGAGCATATCATCCGTCATATATCCCTGGTCGATATACACGTGTGCCCACTGTCCGCCCTGTGCCTTATGACAGGTAGCGGCGTATGCGAACTTCACTTGCAGGGCATTATAGTATTTGTCCTCCTTGAGTTTCTTCAGACGGTCGTGTTTCAGAGGTATGTCGGCATAGTCCGCCATCACGGCTTGGTAGAGTTGTTCCTGCTGCTCATGTGTCAGAGCCGGTGCCTCTGAGGTCAGCGTGTCAAGGACCACCATTGCCGTCAACTCATAGTCGTCATAGTCGGGAAAGGTCATGGTGACCTCAGCGAAGCGGAAGCCATATAGTTCATGCACGTTACGTACTCTGTGAACCACGGCACGGTCGCCATTGGCGATGAAGGAGAGTGGAGCGTGGAGAGTAGAGGGTTGGGCGTTGACTGTCGTCCAATAGTAGTTATTCTTCACGATCATGAGTTGGTCTCCGGAGGTCAGTTCGTCCTCCCGTCCCAGCACCATATTACGGATGCCCTGATTATAGATGTTCGCCCGTTTATTACTACGGGTGATGACCATCGTCTCGTCAAGTCCTACCTTTGAGTAACTGCTTGCCAGCGACTCAATGAGTTCGTCGCCTGGTACTACTCTGATATCTTCGAATCCCGCTAAATGAATTTGGGGTAACACCAAGCCGCCTTCCCTCATCCGAGTGGCATTAAAGAGGATACCAGACTCCTGACTCTGTCGCAACACCTCGTTGAGGTCACACTCATGAACATGCAGTCCATAACCTCGGAGGACCTCCGACAGCAGGGCAGGACTCTCCTCCTCCCCGACTGGCGGCAACTGGGCACGGTCACCGATGAGCAGCATCCGGCAGTTACGACCGTTATACACAAACTGTATCAGGTCGTCGAGCAACTGTCCTTGTGCAAAAGGGGTGTCCCCATAGTTCGTGGCGTTGGCAATCATCGAAGCCTCATCAATGATATAAAGGGTGTCCTGCTGGTTGTTATAGTTCAGGTCGAAAGCACCCTCTAAAGATTTCTGACGGTAGATACGCCGATGGATGGTATAGGCAGGATGCTCCGCATAGAGCGAGAATACCTTTGCCGCACGTCCTGTAGGAGCCAACAACACCATCTTCTGTTTCAGCGACACCATCGCCTTGACGATTGCCGCCGCCAGTGTCGTCTTACCCGTTCCTGCCGAGCCCCGCATCACCATGACGGCATGCTCATGACGGTCGGTCATAAACAGGGAGAACACGTCAATAGCATGTTCCTGCTCTGCCGTCGGCACATGGACAAATGCCGAACGGATGCGGTATTTCAGTTCGTCGGTAATCATTATTTGCATGCAAAGTTAATCATTTTTTGCGGAAAATGATTAACTTTGCAACCGATATGAAGATTTCTTTGAACACAAAGCGGTCTGAAAAACCTATTTCCAACCGCATCACCAATGTGATACTCGCCATGGTTGCCGGCATCCTCGCCCTGCTCTGTGTGCTGAGTATCGTCCAACATTAAAACGAGAGCCATGCAGGAAAACAATAACATCGTCAACCACCTGCGACTGATTATCCGTATCAGCCGTAATAGTCTTGCCTTCGCCTCCGTCAACAGCGAGAACGAGGGACAGATATCTTTCGAGCCTTACCTCCTCCATAGCGGTATCTCCATGGCGGCGAACCTACGAGAGGCTTTCCGTTCACAGGAGATGCTCCAGAGGAAATACGCCCGTGTTCTGGTGATGATCGACAGTCCCACCCTGATGGTACCTCTTGAGATGTTTCATGAGGAAGAGCAACGCACCCTCTACCTACATACCTATCAAGGACATGAGCAGGATGAGATCACCCATACGGTATTGCCCGACCTGAACTGTGTGGCGGTATTCTCCGTCAACAGGGACCAGAAACTCGTATTGGACGACCATTTCGAGCAACTCACCTTCATCGCCGCCATTGCTCCTGTTTGGCGTTATCTGCACCAACGCAGTTATATGGGCGTGAGGGACAAACTGTATGCCTATTTCCATGAGCATCACATGGAGGTGTTCAGTTACGGACAGAACCGCTTTAAGTTCTGCAACACTTTCGAGGCGCGTGATGCCCATGACGCCCTCTATTACCTATTATATATCTGGAAGCAGATTGCCTTGCTGGCTGACCGTGACGAGATACACCTGGTGGGGGACATCCCTGAGCGGGAATGGCTGATGACGGAGTTGCAGAAATACATCAAACGCGTTTATACCATCAATCCTGCCGGTGACTTCAACCGCTCTGCCGTCACACAGATTGAAGGCATGTCTTACGACCTAATGACCTTATTTGTGAAAGGACGATGAGAATAATCACTGGCAAATACAAGGGAAGACATTTCGAGATACCACGTTCCTTCAAGGCGCGTCCTACGACCGACTTCGCCAAGGAGAATATCTTCAATGTGCTCAACGGTTATATCAACTTCGAGGATGCCACGGCACTCGACTTATTCTCTGGAACTGGCAGTATCACCTTGGAACTTTTATCACGAGGGTGTAGCCAGGTCATCAGTGTGGAACTGGACCGTGACCACCACCGCTTTATCCAGGATTGTCTGAAGAAACTCTCAACTCAAAACTCTCAACTCTCAACTCTCAACTCTCAACTTCCACCTGTCATTCCCATCCGTGGTGACGTGTTCCGTTTTCTCAAGTCATGCCATCAGCAGTTTGACTTCATCTTTGCCGACCCACCATACGCCCTGAAGGAACTACCGCAGATTCCCGACATGATTTTCGAGAAGAACCTGCTGAAGCCCGACGGCATCTTCGTCTTTGAGCATGGCAAAGACCACGACTTCTCTCAGCATCCCCATTTCGTGGAACACCGAGCCTATGGCAGCGTCAATTTCTCGCTGTTTAAAGCAGTGAAGTTTTCTTATCGCATATAGGAATACGCGATGTAACAAAGTAGTAATAACACGACTAAGACGATGAGCGTTCCCCATCTGACCAGGAAAGGTGGCTTTTGCCTGATGACATTCCTTACCTTCTCGCTCCTCAGTTCTATCTTCTCTTCGTTCCGCATATCTTAGTTTCCTAACTCTAACTGGTTTTTAACTAACTGATAATAGGCTCCCTTCTTGGCAATCAATATCTCATGATTGCCCGTCTCTATGACTTTTCCTTTGTCAATCACGACAATCTGGTCGGCGTGTCTCACTGTACTCAGGCGATGGGCAACAACCACTACAGTCTTTCCCTGATAGAACGTACTCAGATTCTCCACGATGGCACGCTCGTTCTTGGCATCAAGGGCATTGGTCGCCTCATCCAAAAAGATGAATTCCGGATTCTTATAGACAGCACGGGCTATTAGGATGCGTTGTTTCTGTCCCTGGCTCAATCCAACTCCATCCCTGCCAATCTTTGTATTGAACTTTAATGGAAGTTTCATGATGTCATCCTTGATGCAGGCTATCTCTGCCGCCTTTCCTAACCTGTCCACGTCAATCTCCGTATCGTCAACGGCTATATTACGTGCAATAGACTCAGAGAAGATTACCCCGTCCTGCATCACAACACCACACTGCCTGCGCCACCATTTCAGGTTGATGTCCTTGATATCATTTCCACAGATCTTTAACTGTCCCTCGTTCAAGGGATAGTAGCCTAACATCAGTTTTACCAGTGTGGTTTTTCCGCTCCCCGATGCTCCGACGATTGCTGTTACTTTCCCTGAGGGGATATGGATACCAATATCTTGCAAGGTATAACGAGGGCTATGTTTGTCATATTTAAAGCAAGCGTCATTGAAAATAATGCCCTGCGACCTGTCTTTATGGATAGTCAGGTTTCTGTTGCAGTCCTCCTCGTTGTCTTTGGTGTGAATCTCATTGATGCGCTCCAGACTGATCTTCACATCCTGCACGGCATAGAGGAATGCCATCAACTGCTCCACAGGACTGTTCAGTTGTCCGATGATATACTGTACGGCAAGCATCATACCCAGTGTCATCTCTCCGTGAATGACAGCCGCTGCCGACAATACTGTTATCAAGATGTTCTTCATCTCATTTATCAGGATACTGCCAGCCTCCTGCGTCTGTTGTAATTTCAAACTTTTCATCTGCACCTGAAACAAGTCTGCTTGTACGTCTTCCCATTCCCAACGACGACGCTGTTCACAGTCCTGTAACTTGATTTCCTGCATGGTAGTGATGAACTGGTAAGTCTTGTTATTATTCTCTGCCTGCTTCTCAAACAGTTCATAGTCAAGCACCTTCCGCTTGTTGAGGAATAGGGCAATCCATCCAGCGTAGAGCAGGCTGCATAACAGGAACACAGAGAATATCAGACGATTATACAAGAACAAAACAATACCGAACACAACAAAACTCAAAGAGGAGAACATCACATTAAGTGTCTGAGAGGTCAGGAATTCCTGCACCCTTCCATGGTCGTTCATACGCTGAATCAGGTCACCCATCAACTTCGTGTCGAAAAACGACATTGGCAATTTCAATAGTTTGATGAAGAAGTCGCTGACCAACGAAATATTGATACGCATGGAGATATGTAGCAACAGCCAGCGACGGATAAAGTCAAGCGCTGTGCGACTGAAAGTCAACATTAGTTGTCCTATCAATACCAACCAGATAAATCCGATGTCTTGATTCTTGATACCTACATCAACAATACCTTGTGTCAGGAAAGGCAATATCAGTTGAAGCAGGCAACCCAGTAGTAATCCAAGAAAAATTTGTAGGAAATAGCTGCGATACATTTTCACATAGCCGAACAAAAAGCGAAACGACCGCCTTTCTTTATTGGCATCGTCCTTCTGTTCATAGAACTTAGGAGTCGGCTCTAAAAACATTGCGATGCCCTTTTCTTTGCTATCTGACTGTGTGCTGACCCAATGGCGTGCAAACTCCTGAGCAGTATATTTAATTATGCCCTTCGCAGGGTCAGCAATATAATATCGTTTTTTCTTGACCTTGTATAATACGACAAAGTGGTTCTGGTTCCAATGCAGAATGCAAGGAAGAGGGTCATTCTTTAAATCTTCAACAGAAATTCTTCCACTAACGGTATGTAATCCCAACAACTCAGCTGCCTCACTGATTCCTAATAAGGACACTCCCTCATTAGACGGACTGCATATCTGACTAAGTTCAGACATGGACACATCCCTGCCATGATACCAACATATCATCCGCAAACAAGCCACTCCGCATTGCATGGCGTCACGCTGCTTAAAGAATTGGAATGGATGCATTATCTAACGGGTATTATTTTATTGTACTCTTGTAGAGGTTCCATCTCACTATCCTTGACAGCCTTCTTCCCTCCCTTAAAAAACCAAGTAACTGTTAACTCAAATCCCAAATTCTTTGTATTGTTGTCAAAATAACTATAATATGCAGGCGTATTGGTTATTATATCACGATCATGTCTATAGGCAACGAAGTCAAATGATATTCGTAATTTATCGCTTAATAGATTTTTGTAGAGACCTCCATGTATATCTGTTACTGCCAAATGTTTCATATTAGCAAAATGATATGGTGGTTCATATTGAATATCTATTTGACCGCCAAAAGTATTAGTAAAAGAGAAACTGTTTACAAGGCTGAAACGCCAATGCATATCATAATGCATTTCATATTCTACCCATTTCCCTGAAGTTATCATTAGGTCCATACGAGGTTTGGCTATCCACCATTTTGTTGGTTTTATCATCACTTCGAGCGCCATCAAATAAGTCCTAATCCTGTCTGCGTTTATGGCTTGGTCAAAACTTATGTTTGGTTCTTGGCTATCCGTTTTCGTAATATATTCAACATCGTCTTTCAAATGAGTCGTACCAATAGTTAAGGAGAGTTTGTTAAATAAAGTGAGCATTCCGGTGAGAGACCATTGAGTTGGAATATTAAGATTTGGATTTCCTACAATATAATAATAAGGTGAGTTGTATATCCTATAGGTACTGATGGCACTATAGGGAATTTCCTGAGTGGCATACTCGAACATCATATTAAAGAAATGACCTTTCTGGGGATTGATAATATACATCATCTGCATGTTTGGATAAACTCCCCCATGAGAAATAGTATTATTCTTATCTTCTTGAGAAACACTCATTTTATTATATTGGTATCTGAGACCTGCCCCATATTGGAATCTGTCAGATAATTGTCCTTCATATTCTATAAAGACTGATGGTGATTTGCTTTTCATCTTTCCACAAAGAGAAGACTGTCTGTCATCAAACCAAATAAACTGTGCGTCCAATCCTATTTTACACTGACCATGAAGAACATTTCCAATAAACATTGGCTTGAATCTAAGCATTTTTGTATTCTGATTTGCCCATGTCGTTATTTCTTCATCTGCCATTTGGGACAAATGATCTGTTTTGTGGAGGTAGTCAATGTTCAATTTGAATTGCTTGGCATCTTTATCTGAGTTCCACATATAGTAACCTTGGATTTGAGTAGTCTTAGAATAATCGTGAGAGTGATAAGAAGTTTGCCTTCTACTATGTGCTTCCTCCACAATTCCTGAATCGTAATGTGGCTTATTATCTTCGTACATATAGAGAAGACTCGCCTCAATTACATGATTGGGGGCAATCTGGCAGATGCCACTCAATCGATCAGAGATGATGTTATACCAATTTCTGAAGCGTGTGTCAATCTGAGCGTTCTTTGCGGTATTAAGGAATCGCTTTTCTTCATTTGAGTCTGAAAAAAGCAAGCGACGACGATATGAGAACGTATTGTAAAGAGAAATGTTCCTAAGTTGGATTTTAAATGACTTACTTATTCTTTCGCCACCCCATCCATACGAAGTTTCCCGAAAGCCTCCCCGAAACCATCCAAAATATCCACCAATGACAGGTTGCTTTAATTTTATATGTATTATAGCCCCTCGATTACTCGTGTTTCTTTCTGCGCCACCCTGATAATCTACTGAGACCATTTCTACTTCTTCTGCTGGAATATCTTGTAGTTCCTTAAGGTTATTAAGTTTGATTCCATCCACATAAATTGCAGAAGGTTCTTTGTTTAGGATATATAATTCTGCGTCATGGAAGGTCACGTTTGGGAGAAATTCAAGAGCCTCCGTAATTTGCTTGCCTTTGACTACCTCGTAATTTTTCAGACGGATGGAATAGCCTCCTAAATGATTTTGGATTACATCCTTCTTGATGGTTACCCCATCCAAGATATAAGTCTCGGAAGACAACTTTATAATTCCAATATCTCCAGCACTTGGAAAGGGCATTATAAATTGTTTGAAGCCTATACAGGATACTTTAACTATAATAGTATCTGGTATTGCATTCATAAAAAAATATCCTTCTTCGTTGGTAACATCACCGCAAACAAAACTACTATCATTCTTTAAAATTATGACATTTGCATACTCTACGGGCTTCCCTTGTTCGTCTATCACTTTCCCACAGATGTTTTGAGAAAATAATGACAAGGATATCATTAGAAAAAAGAATAGTATTGATGCTCTACACATAATCGGTATACTTTTTGAGTTGTTCTTTCATTTTTCTTTCAATTTGTCCTTGTTTGTCTTCTTCGGATATATTGCAAGGGATAGAATTTCCGCTTTCGAAGTGAGTTTGGGAGCAAATAGTGCAAATGGGTAATAAACTGCATTGCTTACATTCTTTCTTAAAGCGGATTTTTATCAATTTTTGTGGGGAAATTAAATATGAAATGCTACCATCAATATTAAGTATTCCTATACGGTTCTTTTCAGAAAACTCTCTTGCTGTACATTTAAATACATCTCCATTATAATTGAACAGATAGGAATTGAGGTAATCCGCATAACAATAAGAATTACTACTGACATTTCCTGATAAAAAGGTTGATAAACCGTTGCTAATGGAATAGTCATTGATTTCCCTTGCCTTTTCTTCTAATTCCAAAGTGTTTTTACATTGCCAAATTCTTTGCAAAGAGATTTTTATATAATTTACGTTATAATGTGGAAGATTCATAATATCATCAATAACCTCTTTAAAAGAGTCTATCGTTTCCAAACCATAATTAAAGCGTACATTAATGGATATATGATTGGCTATAGCGTAATCAATATTCTTTAGAATCCGAGAATAGCACCCTTCTCCATTATGCATGAATTTGATTTTATTATGAATCTCCTCATTACCATCAAATGGTATTTGGAAAGATATTGGAATATTTAAATAACACAATTCGTCAACAATATTACTGGATAAAAGTACTCCGTTAGATGTAAAGTGTAAAGAGAGTTTTTTCTTCTTTTTTTCACATATTTTTTTTATTTCTTTTGCCACTGGTATAGCGTTTAAATGTGCTCTTAACAAAGGTTCACCACCAAAGAAGGATAGTTCTACTTTTTTAAGATTCTTTTTGTTGAGACTTCTTTCCAAAAAGTTAAGAATTGATGTTGTAATGGTCTTATTAATGTATTCCCCTTCTGTATGTGATTCATAACAATACCAACATCTTAAATTACAATCTAATGTTGGATTTATGGTGATTCTTAGTGTTGAGGGGTCAGACAACCTTAGTTTAATATTTTTTATGACTTCTTCTTCCTCGCATATAGAGTCCTCTATAATTATTTTTCTTCTTACAAGATCTTGATACAAGGAGGAATGAATGTCGGATATTAAATTTGGATTCGATTTACATTCTTCTAATATACTATATAATTCATTTAGGACTATTACTGCACTATTCCATGCATAATTGTATATAATCATTTTATTTTTGACGGGAAAAATAAAAATATATTTACTCCATTTCGTCTTCATTAGATAGAATATTTAGTATTTGTTAATCTGATTAATGATTACAAACAAAAGGGGACTACCTGAAAATAATGATTTTCAGGTATCCCCATACTAATCAAACTTACTCTCTTGTCTTTTGGCATGCACCGCATCCACAATTCCCATTCAAAGTTCCACTTGTATTAGAACAATTTCCGTTACGAAATGCTTCTGCACTAAAATCAGGGAACTCGATACAAGTGTAACCACCAGTTAAATGGTTTGCCTCATCTCTTGTTAATTTTTGAATCTGATTTTCATTCTTCATTTGACACTTCTTTTGTGCCTACTCTTTACAATTGGCTTTTCGGTAACCGCCCCTTTTATACCAGTCTGGTCTGGATATAATCATGTCGACTTGATTAATCTACCTTATAATTCTATATATCCTGTAAAGATGAAGTTACCATAGATAAGTTGAATTTGGTATTCACCTTCCAATGTTGAAGGAAGCAGGAAACTGGTTGTCCCTGCAGGAATCATATTCGAGAATACAACGACTTCGTTTTCGTCCAATAACTGAATTGCGTAGTCATCCTCAAAAGCATTAAAACTTAAAGTGCAATCCTCTATATATACAAAAGGAGGCTGTACTGGTACCCTGTGACCACCAACTGGATGATTTGGGTTATTATACTTAACTTCAAAGTCTATCCATCCATCAGCATTGATGGTCAGCGTCACTACCAAGAAGCAGCATAAAATAAAGAACTTTTTCATCATACATTTGTAACAGTTTAAAATTCCGTTACAAAATTAGGATATTTGGACCATTATGGAAAAGAATATGATTACACTTTTTACACCGAAAACGGAGACAGCAAAAAGCAACTGTTTGTCTCTTAATGATTTAGGATGGCTATTACATTTTTTACACCGAGATTGTTAGAAACGTCTCAAATTCGCTTCTAAGCCTTGTGCTCCCTTCTCTTGGAACAATTTCATGTTGAGGCTACTGCGGATATTGGTGATGCGTTGAGATGTTGATCCTAACAATACAACCATCTCTGAAGGAATAAACCTCAACTTGCTTAGCATACAGACAAGGACTTCTTTGTCTGTCAGATCCTTGTGGGTCGCAATCTTTTCGTAGAAGTCTGGCAAGTGTTCGGAAACTGTGTCCTTCAAGTCGTTCCATTCGGCACTGGTCGCCATCTGCGCCTTATTTGCCGACTGATGTAAATGGTGGATAATACGACTATCAAGCAATGCTTGCTCAATATTCCACTTCTCGGGACTGGTATTGTCAGACTGATAAACGGACAACATCAGTTTCAGATTCTCTATCTCCTTTTGCTTGTCTGTTTGATACTTGTCAAAGCCGCCTTTCAAGGAATTCAACTCAGAAAGTGATTTGCTGTATTGAGACAATATTTCTGTGTATTTAGAATTTACTTTTGCTATTTCATTGAGTTTCCTCTTCCTCTGCCACTGAGTATATTTATAAATAAGGTAAGCAACCAGGCACACCGCTATGACAATCATGTAAAGAATGGTTTTTAGGCTTTCTGCCTCCTTTTCCTTCTCTGCTGCAAGGCGTTGATTCTCATTATAGTCATACAACGCTTGCATCTTGACAATTTCCTGTGAGGAACTCTTTAGGCTTACTGAGTCGTTAGTTTCTGCAAAAAGAAAAGCATACTTCATAACAGAATCAGGTTGCCCAAGTGCTTTATAGGTTCTTGTCAGCCCTTCATAGGCTGCCTGCAGGTTTTCTATTTGCGGATAATGTAATAGTTTGTTGTAATAATATAGAGCAGAATCATATCTGCCAATTCCCTCATAATATAATCCCTTATAGAAATAGTGAAATTCATGCCCTGAGACTATACTATCCCCTATAAACCAACCGGAATAGGACTCAAATTGTTCTATGGCTACTTTTGCCTCTTCATATTTCTTCTGTCGCAGATAGATGTCCATTGCCATCGGCAATGTCTTAGCAAACATATCCATACGTCCCATCTCCATAAATTTGGCTGCAGCAGTTTTGCTGATAAGTAAAGCGGAGTCCATCTTATCCATCATATGATAAGGACCAGAGAGATACATATAAAAATAAACGGCTTCTGTGGTGTCTTTTGCCTTTAAGGAGAGACGAACAGCCTCTCTTTCTGCCTTCAATTCCAATTGAGGGGCACGTTGTCGATTAAAAATCTCTGCAATTTGCGCATCAATCTCACTTAATGTGCGTACTTCTGCAATCTCTGTTGTATCCGCATATTCTGTGGCTTTCCTGTAATACTCCAAGGCAACAGGCGAATTTCCCCTGTCTCGATGGACACAGCCCATCATATAGTTTGCCATCATCTTTTCCGCATTATTGCCATACGACTCGTAATAGTCCAGCACAGTATCCATGACGGTCACGGTGTCCAAAGGGATGAACGCCTTGTTCATCTCCTGAACCCTCTGCAAATCGTGTTGCATCCGACGTGCCGTCTCATGATCTAAAGTACATGAGAGCATCGTAAAGAGCAACATCAGAAAGTACACGAGCCGTTTCATGTCTGCAAAGATACGCAATTTCTTCAAGTTGGCAAAAGAATTCCTGAGATTTGTGACTTACAACGACTATAGGCTTACGTTTGTCACAACAGCGGTGATAACAGACGAGTAAGACTTTCCCACAACCGCTTCATGAACTTTGGATGAATCCTATAGGGCAGGTCGCTCAGGAGAACTGCCTGCTCCTGGTCTCGAAGGAACACATTCTTCATGCGCAGTGTCGTTCCCTCATCGTAAATAAAGGCATTTGCCTCAAAGTTATTCTCAAAGGAACGGAAGTCAACATTAGTAGAGCCACAAGTGATGATGGAGTCGTCGCTGACCATCATCTTGGAATGCAGGAAACCTGTTTGATAGAGATACACCTTCACCCCTGCCTCAACGACCTCACGCAGATAGGATCGTGAAGCCCACTCTACGAAACGGGCATCAGAGCGAAGAGGACAGAGAATGCGGACATCGACCCCTGCCTGTGCTGCAGTCTTGATGGCAAAGAGCACTGGCTCATTGGGCAGGAAATAAGGTGTCTCGATATACACATAACGACGTGCGGCAAGAATGATACGCACATAGCCCTGCATGATCTCCGGATAAGGATTAGTAGGACCGCTCGTTACAATCTGGGCAAGACAGTTGTTAGTTAATAGTTCATAGTTCATAGTTGATAGTTGAGGATAGTATACACGGTCGGTTATCAGGGTACGGTCAACAAAATACCAGTCGATGAGGAAGGCGCGCTGGAGTCCATATACGGCACCACCTGTAATGCGCAACATCGTATCACGCCACGGCTGTTCACCTATACCTTTCACATAGCGCATGGCAATATTCATGCCGCCGATATAGCCCGTCACGCCATCAATGATAATCAGTTTACGGTGGTTCCGGTAGTTTACCTTACTCGTAAACGAGGGGAAGCGCACAGGGAGGTAAGCGGCAACCTCAATACCGCCCTCCCGCATTTCCTCGTAGAAGTCATGCCGCACATTCCAACAACCCACATCATCATAGATGACACGCACCATCACCCCCTCTCGTGCCTTACTGATAAGGGCATCGGCTACCAGCCGTCCCAAGGCATCATCCTCGAAGATATACATGTCGAGGTGGATATGGTGCTTTGCCTGGGCAATATCCTTCAGCAGTTCCGGGAAGAAGGAATAGCCGTCCGTCATGATGTCTATCTGGTTATCCTTGAAAGGCAGGGAGAACGACTGGTTGACAAAGAGGTCGACCAACTGCTTATGCCGCTCTGGCACCCGCAGGTTCTGCTGTTCCACAAAACCCAGCATCGAACGTTTCGTCAACTGGTCAAGGGAACCCTGGCTGACCAGTCGCTCCTTACGGTGATTGATACCAAAAAAGAGGTAGAACACCAGCCCGATCACCGGCACGAAAATAATCACCAGTGCCCATGCCATCGTCTTGGCAGGCTGGCGGTTGTCCATCACCACATGAATGACAGCCATTGCGATGACTATCCACATGAGGGTAACACCAATGATATATAATAATGACTGCATGTTCCGCTATCGTCCTAACATTTTCCCTATCTGCTGGCACAACTGAGACACCGACTTATACTCGGTCATGAGTTCCTTCATGCGCGCCATATCTTTCTCCGTCTTCATCTCATTCATGATTTCCTTCTGTCGGTTCATCACAATATTGTATCGGAAATCAAGCATCAAATGTTCTACCTGCTGTCGTAAATCCCTCGCTGTCGTCTCTTTCTGGAAGTTACGTCCCAACTGGTAGTTGTCTACGGCAAGGCGATGGGCAAGTTGACTGACCTCCACGTCAGGATGCTGGGTAAAATAGGTCTCTGCCTTAAAACCCTCATCCCCTGAATGGTCCACTGCCTCCTGCAAGATTCGGTTGTAGAGGTCGCTACCGAAAGTGAGTCCGTCGTCACCGAAGTCATAGGCGATATACTGGGCGACATTCAGTTGAAGGTGTCCGTCCTCCATATCTTCATCAATAACCATGACCTCCCCATGACGGATGACCTGTTGTATCAGCAGTCGCTCCACCTCCGTTGCCTGTTCTTGTGGGGTATGCAAACCTATCGACGGCTGTGTGACAGGAGAAGTCTCTTGCTGTCGTGCCTCACGCTCAGCCTCTTTCTGCAGTTCTTCCCTGTCACCTGCAATAAACTTATTGGTCTGCGAGATCAACGTACGCTCGTCAACACCCAACCGACGGGCACAATCAGTGATATAGATAGAACGCTCCACAGGGTCAGGGATCACACTCACGGAACGGACGATAGAGTTAACTGCCTCGGCACGTTTGATAGGATCCTTCACACCCTTCAGCAACAAGTTGGTCTTAAACTCGATGAAGTCGGTCTGATGCTCCTCGATATAGTCCCTGAACTCCGTTGCCGTATGCTTACGGGAGAAAGAGTCGGGATCGTCACCGTCAGGCAGCAACAACACCTTCACCTTCATCCCCTCTTGCAACAGCATATCCGTTCCTCGCATGGCAGCGTGGATACCTGCCTCATCACCGTCATAGAGCAGCGTGATATTCTGGGTGAAACGACGCAACAGGCGGATCTGATAGACGGAGAGTGCTGTACCCGAGTTTGCCACCACGTTCTCCAGTCCACACTGGTGCATGGCTATCACGTCGGTATAGCCCTCCACCATATAGACCCGCTCTTCCTTGACAATCGCCTTCTTTGCCTGATAGATACCATATAGTTCACGCTCCTTATGGTAAATCTCCGAGTCGGGCGAGTTGACGTATTTCTGTTGCACACCTTTCGTGGCGGCATCGAGTTTACGGCCTCCAAATGCCACCACCTTACCACTGACATTCAACCAAGGGAAGATGGCGCGACCGGCAAAACGGTCGTAGATGCCTCGCTCGTTCTCGATGCACAAGCCCGTCTTTACCAGGAACTCATCCTTATACCCCTTGCGATGCGCCTCATTCACAAGAGCGTCACGCTTGGTGAGGGCAAACCCCAACTGGAATTTCTGGATGATATCGTCACGGATGCCACGACTGCGGAAGTACTGTTTGCCGATCGCCTGTCCGTCGACATCGTTATTCAGTATCTCATGGAAATACTGACATGCCCACTCATTGACGATGAACATCGACTCACGCTCGCTCTGCTCCTTCTTCTCCTCGTCAGAGATCTCACGCTCCTGTATCTCGATATTATATTTCTTCGCCAACCAACGCAAAGCCTCAGGATAGGTGATCTGCTCATGCTTCATCAGGAAGTTAATGGCATTACCCCCCTCACCACAGGCAAAACAATGGCATATCTGTTTCGAGGGCGATACCATGAACGACGGGGTCTTATCATCGTGGAAAGGACACAATCCCTTATAGTTAACACCCGCTTTACGGAGGTTAACAAACTCGCCCACCACATCCACAATATTGGTAGCATCCATAATCTTATCGATAGTCGCCCTGTCAATCATAGGTGCAAAGATAGTGCAAATTTACGAATATTTTCAATAATCTTTCCTATTTTAAAAAGATTTTTATAACTTTGCCAACAGAACTTGAAAAATCATGCATAAATTAATGAAAACGAAATGGATTGGGTTGCTCACCACCGTTCTATTGGGTGGTATGACAACATTAACCTCATGC
>Ga0247611_10004328_pt1 | contig 19810 bp, 16 predicted proteins | sample 177DNAGHGhighgp2_FD_192422 | JGI IMG/M metagenome (GOLD analysis project Ga0247611, IMG submission 192422) | Sheep rumen microbial communities from Palmerston North, Manawatu-Wanganui, New Zealand - 1770 DNA GHGhigh gp2 | ecosystem: Host-associated > Mammals > Digestive system > Stomach > Rumen...
CGCCAAGATTCTTATTTTCACCCTGGCTGACAGCTATATCAAGGAACTCAATAATGGATTCGGGCTTGCTATCGGCAACGAGGATTTCTACTGGGGTTCCAATAGCGTCGTGGCGAACAAGGGTATGGTCCTTATCCATGCCTATATCCTGAGCGACGACAAGAAGTACCTCGATGCGGCCCAGGGAATCCTGGATTACCTGCTGGGCAGGAACCCGCTGGACCTCTCGTATCTGACCGGATGGGGCGTAAACCAGGTCATGAACCCGCACCACCGCCCGAGCGAGGGTGATACCGTCGTGGCGCCAGTTCCGGGTATGCTTGTGGGTGGCCCGAATTCCACTGCAGATGACTGCGCCAAGAAGTTTATTGATGCAGATGCTCCCGCCAAGTCCTACTACGATAATTCCTGCAGCTATGCGACGAACGAAGTTGCTATCAACTGGAACGCACCGTTTGCTTACCTCGCCGGATCCTTGCAGGCAATCTATGCGACGGGTAAAAAGTACGAGGTGGGCGGCGAAAAGCCGGAAACCTTCACGGTCGATGCAATTCCTGGCAAAAAGCCCAGTGTAAAGACCCGCGTTGCCGGTGACAGGCTCGTGTTCAAGGACAATGCCGTGCGTCTGGAAAGGACTCTGAAAGATGGGACGAAGTCCTACTTCGACCTTCGCGGTAAGGTAATCCGCTAAGTTATCCACCCAAAAGGGAATCCAGCTGCCGATTGAGGCTCTGGGTTCCTTCACTGTTTTCAATCATGTGCAGCGTTTTTCCCGGGAATCGCGCTGCATCGCAGATGCCGGCCTGGTCCAAGGTCCGGCGTTTTGCGTCTTCGGGGGCCATCCCGCGGGCGACAAGGCGCTCGAGGCGCGTCCCTTCGGGGGCGTCTACGATCCAGATTTCGTCGAGCATCCCGACTATTTCAGGGGCACGCGAAAGGAGGGCCGCTTCCAGAAAGCGCGGCTGGCCTGCAGGCGCTTCGTTGCCAGCGGAACTTTCCGCAGGCTCATCGAAAAACGCTTGCACTGCCTGCGTCAAGTAGGGATAAACTAATTGCTCGAGCTTTTCGCGGATGCTGCTGTCCGAGAAAGCCCGCTCTACAAAAAAAGCCCGGTTTACGCCACCTTCGGTAAGGCATTCTGGCCCGAACGCCCCTGCAAGTTCTGCACGCAGTTCCTTGCAGTCGCGGTACAGTTCGTGCACCTTGCTGTCGGTATCGAGAACGGTGTAGCCTCGCTCCCGCAGGAGCGACGAGACAAAAGACTTGCCGGCACCGATTGTACCTGTGATACCGATTTTCCTCATGCCTTTCATTATAGCAAAATCACTTGCCGAGCGAAATGAGGCAGAGGCCTGCTACAACTCCCAGCAGGGCGACGAACTTGAGCTTGCTCTTGCGTTCGCGGAAAATGATGATCCCGGCCAGGAAGCTGATGAATACGCTTGAACGCCGGAGCACCGTGATGATGGAGATCAGGGCGTCTTCGTGGCTCACCGCAAGGAAATAGCAGCGGTCCGCGATAATGAGGAGTGCTGCCACCGCCAAGAAACTCCAGCGGAACTGGAACGGGGTCGTCTTCTTGCGGGTCGGGAACCACGTGAATGCCGTCGTGATGAACTGCACCGCGAGCATGTAGATGCTGAACCACACCTGAACCGTCATGGGCTCGAAGTTCATGCGCTGCAAGATAAACTTGTCATAAATGCCACTGCAGCTGGCGAGTATTGTCCCGATGAGCATGGACACCACCCAGCCGTTGCTAAAGAAATGCCCCATCTCCTTGCGGCCGGCCAGGCTGAGTCCGATATACGAGCACACGCAGAGTGCTATCCCCACCCACTGGAGCGCGAAGGGGCGTTCGCCCATGAACCCGACGGCAATCATGATGGTGAACAGGGGGGCGAGGGCACGGATGGTCGTTGAAATGCTGAGCGGCATGTGCGCGATGGCGTTATATGTGAATAGCCAACTCAGGCCGACGATTACCGCCTTGACCATCAGCAGCAGGTGGTCGTGCAGGGATAGCGGCTCGCAGTGCCCGGAGAGGAGTACCGGGAGCATAAAGAGGGCGTAAAAGGCACTGCACAGGCAAAGGACCGGGCGAACGGCATTATCCTGTACCGACTTTTTCTTGGCCAGGTCGTAAAAACCAAGAAAAACCGCCGAAGCAAAAGCCAAAATCAACCATGACATAGCGCGCCAAATTTAGAAAAATGACTTGCCAAACTTTACTACAATACTATTTTTTCAAACAACAACAATCAACAAAAGGAGCCCACATGGGTATCAAAGGTAAAGCAGCGTCCCTTCTCGAAGAGTTCAAGGCCTTCGCGTTCAAGGGCAACATCGTCGATATGGCTATCGGTGTTATCATCGGTGGTGCTTTCGGTAAAATCGTCACATCCTTCGTGAACGACATCGTGATGCCGAGTGTTACGGCCATCATCGCCATGGGCGGTGGCAAGGATGCCGGTGAAGGCCTCAAGGCTCTCGCGTTCACGACCGCTGAAGGCGTGACCATTCCGTACGGCAACTTCATTGGCGGCATTATCGACTTCTTGATTGTCGCCATCGTGGTGTTCATCGTGATGAAGAAGTTCCTCGGATTCATGCAGAACATGCGCAAGAAGGAAGAAGCCCCGGCAGCTCCTCCGGCTCCTCCTGAGCCGAGCGCCGAAGAAAAGCTCCTCACTGAAATCCGTGACTTGCTGAAGAAGTAACATAATGTGTCATCCTGAGCAACGAGGCGTAGCCTCGTTGTCGAAGAATCTGGAACGAAGACCGCTGCAAGGCGGCCTTCGTTTTATGCCCCGAGGGGGATTTCCTTGTCGGCCTTAAACGGCAGTTCCTCGACCTGCGGGGTAGCGATGAGTACCTGGCAATCTTTTTCACGTACGAGCGATGCCACTGCGTCGCGGCGGTTTACGTCCAGTTCTGCAAAGATGTCGTCGAGCAAAAGGATGGGCTTGCCTACATGTTGCGATGCGACATCGACTGCAGCGAACCGCATGGCGATTGCCGCCGAACGGCACTGCCCCTGCGAACCCACCGAACGCATCTCGTAGCCCGAGGCGCACAGCGCGAGGTCGTCTTTATGCGGGCCGGCCATGGTGATGCCCTGCATTTTCTCCACCAGTTCGAGTCCCTCTAGTTTTTCTGCAAATGCGTTGCGCAGCATTTCTTCGGTCACGCCGCCGGCATTGTATTCCGTAGGGCTTTCCGCGACCATCGAATCGATTTCGTCCGTTCCCAAAAAGTCGGCACAGTCAAGCGCATCCAGTTCCTTGAGGATGGAACTCCTGTAGTCGCAGGTAATTTCGTCTACGCCGCCGGAAAGCCTGCGGTAATAGCCGGTTATCACCGGGGAGATTTCTGCGGAGAGGTTGATGCGTGCAAGCCAGAGCTTCGCCCCGAGGTCCACGAGTTGCTGCGAAAGCACATGGAACAGGTCTTCGCCACCTACGGCAAGGCCGTCCTTCTTGAACTGCCGGAGCCACTGGTTCCTCTGCTGGAGCACGCGCTTGTAGTTCCGGAGTACACCTGCATTCGCGACCGAGCGGAAACAAAGAATTTCGTCGAGCCAGTGCCTGCGTATCTCAGGTGCTCCGCGCAGCAGTTCGATGTCGGAGGGCTGCATTATTACTGCGGGCGACTTGCCGAAAAATGAAGAGACGGCACGAATCGTGTTCCCGTTTTCCTTGGCGGTGACCTTCCGGCGTCCGACCTGCAAGGCGCGGGAAAGTGTTATGCTGTCGCAGTCGAATGAACCTCGCAAGATCAGTTCGTCCGCATTCCACGCAATCAGTTCCTTCAGGTCCTTTGCACGGAACGAGAACCCCTGCGAAAGCAGGTGTACGGATTCGAGAATCGTTGTCTTGCCGCAACCGTTCGGCCCGTGAATTACGTTGATACCTGGAGTAAACGAGAACTCCTGGCCGTCAAGGCTACGCACGTGGCCGACCGAAAGCGAATTGATCACGGGATGAATCCCCTCACGCCGATGCTGAGCGGGTTGAATAGCCCCGCGCTGGATTCGTATGTCAGGGCGTAGTTCACGTCGAACAGGTATTTCTTCTTGCCGATGCGTACGTTGAACTTGTAGCCAAGCCCGAGCATCGCATCGAGCCCGTCCATGCCTATGCGGACCGTGCCTGCAGGGATGATTTCGCATTCAAAACCGACGCGGCCTGTCCATACGTGGTGCTGCGGGTCGAATACGAGAAGCGTGTCGGCTACCTGGTAGTCGATGGCTTCCATCCAGGCGTAAACGGGCTTGTCGAACACTTTCGAACGGTAGCCGAGGCCGACCTGCAGGACCTTAGGGCGCACGCCTTCTGTGGAGGAGACGCTGTTGTCCGTACTCGGGGTACGCGTCCATCGGGCAGAGAGGTTGCGGCTGAAGCTTATGTTCCTGATGACAACGGATGATGACCATTTCTCGTTCCACTGGCGCAACCATCCGAAGTTGAGTGAGACCGGACTCGTAAAACCGTCGACCAGTTCGTTGCTCTCGTAGTATTCGGATATGTCCATGTTGTCGTATCCGAGCGAAAGAGAGATGCCGAATGCGTCCTTGCGTGTTGCGCGGTACGAGAATCCGAGATACATCATCGAGAAGAACGGGGTCGCCGTGCCGAGAGTCTGGTCGTCCTCGTCGATTACCTTGAAGTCGGTATCGCCACGGTAGAGCATGGCAAACCCGATGCCCATGCGGTTCCCGACGGGAGTCTCGAGGCCGAGTGAACCGCCCATGCGGTCGAGGCTTCTGCGTTCCAGGTTCAAGGTGTAGTTGAAGTTCTGGCGGAACCCGAGAATGGCGGGGTTCCAATAGGCGCCCGGCATTGCCGAAGTATCTGCTGTGCCGGTGTTGCCGCGCCCGAGTTCGCGCGTGCCGGCGCCCATGCGTTCTACAAAGCCGTCGAATCCGCCGAGGGCCGCCTTCTTGTCGACGACGCCCGCAAATGCGTTGCCGGCTAGGAGTAGGGTAAGGGCTAGGAGAATCTCTCGTTTCATTATCGACTCCCTCCCAGCGTCATGACCTTGCCCCAGCCGACATGGCCATGGTTGTCCTTTACGCGTACGTAGTACACGCCCATGGTACAGGGGTTGCCGCGGTCGTCAAGGCCGTCCCACACATCTTCCTTCGCGTTCGTGCTGCGCGAAGCGTCTGCAAAACGGGGTGCCGACTTTACGATTTTCCTTACCTTCTTCATGTCGTAGCTGAACACTTCGATGGTAATCTTCGAATCCTTGCTGACCTTGTACGAAACAAGCGATTCGCTGCCGGCGGTAATAACGGAAGGAACCATACGGATGGTTCCGAGGTCTCCGCTAAGCTTTGCGCGGTTCTGTATGGAAGTCCAGGTCTTGCCGGTATCCGCCGAGACGGAAATCCCGTTGCCGTAGGTCGCGATGGCGAGACCTTCGATATCTTTTGTGAGCGGGAACGAGGTCATGGACCATATGACGACATCGCGGTCGGTTACGCCCATGTTGAAACCGTATAGCCATGCGCTTTCTTCATCGTCGTTCTCGTAGGCGCGCACGCCCAGGGAATCGAGTTTCAGGAACCCGCTTTCTGAACTGCCTACTGCACGGACGGCGATAAATGTTTCCTTCCCGACGAAGGCTACGTCGCTCACGGTGTAGTCGGCGTTGTCGTACACGTCTTTCTTGAGCGCCTTGCCGTCGATCCCGATAAACGGAACTTTAGCAAAGTCCTTTGACGAGTCGGCGTATTTGCGCCACAGGCTACCCGAGATGGATTCCTTCTTCTGTGTCGAGGTCTCGGCGATAATCTGCTGGGGAGAGCCTCCTAGCCAGACCCCCGTTACGCGCATGGTGTCGAGCGCTTTCGATGCGCTTGCGAGTTTTCCGTTGTTGTCGAGTTTCCAGAGACCCTTCGCTGTTGCAAGCCAGAGAGTCTGGGATTCGTTGTCGAAGGCTACGTCGAAAATCTCGGTGAACTTCTTCAGGTTCTTGGACGCATTCAGTTTGAGCGTATCAAGGCGCTTTTCGTTGCGATTGAATATGAGGTGGAATTCCTTCGGGTCGAGCGCCCCCCTCGAGATGTCGTATCCCGTAAGGCCCAGCATGCCCCGTGCAATCCAGAGCGTAGACTTCGTGGAGTCGTAGGCGAACCCGCTTACGGCATATGTCATCGCCGAATCCAGGTCGTTTGCTGCCGACGGCAGTTCCAGCGGGGTTTCGAGCGGGGTATTCAGTGTACCGTTCGCATTCTGGGCCGCAATGAAGCCTTCGGGAATCATGAAGTTGCCGCTGTTGTCGATCCCGAACATCGGGAATACCGTCCCGAGCTTGCCGGCTTTCGTTACGGGAATGCGGCGGTGTTCCGCATATACATCGTTATAGAATCCGTCGTGAACGGCGGTCATCGAATCCGAGAGCGATTCCTGCACAGTCTTGTCGACGTGCACCTGGCCCGATGATGTGACCGTCAGGTTCAGGAGGGTCACTCCGCTATTCAGTTCTCCGCGGGAAAATACCAGCAGGGTTCCTTTCGAATTCCCAGGCGCGACTGAAAACGCCCAGTTGCTGAACAGCGTCTCGTTCGCCGCGAATGCGCAGCCTGCAGAAATGGCCACGATGCCGAGCGAGCGCATTGTCCTGTTCTTTAGACTCAGTGCCATCGTTACCTCATGTCGATCTCGTCGACGTCCTTGCCGGGTTTGAACTTGAAGTCGTCGGGCGATACCTTCTTTACGACCTTCAGGTTGATGATGTTGTACCAGGAGGCGTTACCCGAGGGGTCTACGGTGAAAAGCCTTACGGGCGAGAAGTCCTTCTGCGAGAGCCAGACCTCCATCTGGTCGAACTGTCCGGCATATTTCGAAGCGTCGAGTTTCAGGACCCACAGCTTCTGCTTGTTGAATTCCGCTTCCTTCAGTTCCTTCGCCTTGCAGTTCAGGTACTTGAACAGCATCTCGGAGGGGTGGAACGCCGAGGACAGGTCCTCGATGGCCTTGATGAGCACTTGCTTCTGTTCGGGGTTGTACTGCCAGAGGCTCTCGCCGTCACTCGTAAATTCGATGCCCGCGACCTTCAACCTAAACCTGTCGCCGTCTGCGACTAGGAGCGAACCCTTCTGGCTTGCGATATCCGGCGATTCCGAATAGAACACCTGCACCTGGAACTCGAGGCTCCATGCCTTGCCTGACTTGAACCAGGCCTGAGACTTGGCGAGTGCCTCTTCTGCGGTCAGGGCAAACGCCTGCAGGGCCATGGCCATCATGGTGCACAATATAATAAGGAAACTGCGATTTTTCATAACGCTCCTAAATATGCACAAAAATACAAAACGATAGCCGTGCAGGTTGGGTTTTTGTGCAATATATTTCTATCTTTTGTCCTAGAACATTTTTGGAAGGATTTTATGCGCAAACTCATTTTGCCTATCGCTCTCGTTTCTGCATCATTCGCATTCGCCTTGGATGTGGAATTTCACGGGGATGTAAACTTTGACTACGGAAGCTATTTCGACAGCTCTTTCAGCCCCACTAACGCGGCCAACCAGGATATCGACCTTTCTGCCAAGGCCAAACTTGACGAAAACGTGTCTGTCACGGTGTTTGCCAATACCCACAGCACCTATGTGGACAGTTCCGATGGTCTTACCAAGGCTTCCGAAACCCGCCGCCACTATTATGCACATTCTACCGCCATCAACGATGGGGGCAAGTACACCGAGTTCAATTTCAACGGCGTGGAACTCCGCTGGGATGTCGCCAATTCCATAAGCCTTGTCTTTGGTGACCTTACGTACTCCGCTGGCGCCTTCAATTACTACTACTGGCGCGATCCTGCCCGCTATGCCGCGATTGTCCGTGAACAGTACATGCGCGGTGCCGGTATCGAAGTCGGTAACGAAAAGTACGGCAGCGGTAAGGTCTACATGGGTGCATCCGAGAACAACGAGCATTCCATGGCCCTTTTCGGATCCTACTCCTATCCGCTCCTCAACCACGTGGACCAGCACCTCGTGCTTACCCCGAGCGTGGACTGGCTGTTCGGTAAGGAAATCAGCCGTAGCTACACCTACACGTTTGGCCTCGAAGTCGACTACACCAGGAGCTACGAAAAGCTGAACTACGGCGTGTATGCCGTCTGGGGAGTCCATCCGTACAAGGGCAAGGGCGTCCACTCCTTCCTCGTGGAACCGACCTTCAATTACGATTTCTTCAACCTCTCGGCTAACTTCTTCTACGCGATTACCGATGAAGACTACGCAGCTGCCGACCAGATCCTTACCGAAGACCAGCTGATGTTCGCCATTGAACCGAGTTTCAACCTCCACAAGAAGTTTGCTCTCGGTGTGGGCTACGAATACCACGACCGCGATACCAATGCCGACAAGGACAGTTACCATTACCTCGGTTTGAACGCCTATCTGTACCCGACGCTCAAGACTGAACTCGTGTTCTGGGCCGGTTACAACTTCAGCAAGCAGATCGACACCGATTTCGCGATGGGTGTCAGCGCGAAGGCTAGCTTCTAGCCGTCGGCCGAGCCTGTCTAGGGATACCCGTGAGAATCAGGTCTTTAGATTCTATACGGGGGCTCCTGCTCCTGCAGATGACCCTGGACCATTTCGGCAGGCCCATATCCTATTACCTTTACCAGTGCTTCGGCTTCTTCAGTGCGGCCGAAGGCTTTTTTTTCTTGTCCGGATTTGTCGGTATGCTCGCCGCGACAAGCAAGGGCGTGAAGGACCCGAAGCAGTCGTGGATGCGCGCCCGAGCCTTCAAGACATGGCGCTACCATATCGTGACGCTTGTATGCCTTTGCCTTGCGGCGTGGCTTTTCTTGCCCCGGGTCACGCACTTCTTCGATTCCCTGTACAATCATCCGGTGCAGGGGAGTGTGCTCAGCCTCCTGCTCGTGAATACTCCTGAATGGCTCGACGTGCTCCCGCTATACGTGCTGTTCCTGCTTCTGGGGTCGTTCGTGTTCCCGCTGTTCGTGAAGGCGGGCCGCAAGCGCACGGTGCTGTTGCTGTGGCTGCCGTCCCTTTGCGTGTGGGTTGCGGCGCAGTTCGGGCTCCGCGACATGTGCAATTCCGTTTTCCCCGCCTGGGTAAGCCACGGGTTCTTTGACCCCTTCGGCTGGCAGTTCGTGTACTTCTCGGGTGCGGCGACCGCTTCCTGGTGGCGCATCGCCCGCAAAAGCGAATCCGCCGGCGACACGTTCGCCGTCCGCTCCGTCAAGAGGCTTACTCCCGCAATCATCGTGCTTCTCGTATTCTGCTTCCTCTGGTCGCACCAGTTTTTCCCGTTCGGGTCGCTTGCACTACCTTCGGATTTCTTTGTGAGCAAGGACCATGTGGGGGTGCTGCGTTTCGTGAACTTCTTCGCGTTCATGTTGGGCATTTGCGCCATTGTGCGCAGGTGGCCCGCCCTTCTGGATTTCAGGCCGACAAACGTGATGGGCCGGCACAGCCTCGACGTCTATACCGCGCATATCGTGCTCGTCTATATCTGGATGTCGCTGCCTGGCGAGGTGCGTTACCACGGGCCATGGAATGTCATTGCGCCGCTTACAGCATGCGTCTTGCTCTGGGCCCTCGCGAAGGCTCGCGAACCTCGGGTTAAATAAAAAAAAGGCTCCGGTAATACCGGAGCCTTTTACAAGTTCTGTCGTAATTACAATTACTGGCCGAGGAACTTCTTGCCGATGCCGAATTCATCCTTGTACTGGATGTAGTCCGGAACGAAGCCCTTTTCGAAGTTGAACGTGATGTTCACGCCGCACTGGAATTCGTTCATCAGCTTGCCCTTTTCGCCAACCTTGAGGTTCTGGCGCTTCTTCTCGATCTTTTCGTCGCCCTTCTTGCCCACGAGCACTTCGGCTTCGCACCAGCCGGTGCCGGCCTTGGCGTTCACGGACTTGCCGTCGGTAGAGACGAGCGTGATGTTTGCCGGGTCAAGAACGGTGTTGTTGCCGGTCGATGCCCAGAACTGCAGTTCGCCGCTCAGGGAGGTGGCGGTCAACTTGATGGTCGGGAGGGCCATCACGTAGCCCCACTTGTCCACGCGGTTCTTGCCGGACGGGTCGGGGATGTTTTCACCGAAGATGAGGAAGTAGCCACGGGTGCCCTTGCGGCTCTTGTTGAGCGCGGCCTTCACGTCGGCATTTTCCGGAGCGATTTCGGCAATGCGGAGCAGGTAGTATTCGCAGACGACCGGATCCGTTTCGTCGTTCGCTTCGGCGAGTGCGGCCGGAACGTAGAGGTTTTCGGCTTCGGTACGGATGGTCTTCACGGCGGCTTCACCGACGTTCATCCTCTTCGCGATGGAGAGGGCGGTGTCGATCTTGGCGAAGGCCTGGAGGGTGGAACCGTAGTCCAGACCCTGCTGGGCGGCCTGCTGTTTACCGATGGTGGCGTAGCTCGTCACGAATTCTTCGATGACTTCGGGCTTCTGCACCTTGGAAATGTTGGATGCAGCCTTGTCAAAGTAACCGCTGATGAGGTCGCTGTTGATATTGCTCTTCGCTTCGATGTTTGCGCCGCGCACGAGGGCGAGCGTAAAGTTGTCGTAGAACTCGTCCGAGATTTTGCCCTTCTTTAGGGCATCCACGTACTGGGCGATGGCGTTCCTGTAACGTTCGTTAGCCAGGTGTTCGTCGCCACGCTTTTCGTTGGCTCCCTTGCATCCGGTAAGCGTAAAGGCCACCGACATGGCTAAAGTGGCAAGAAAAATTTTCTTCATTGGTTTAATCCTCGAGGATGAAGTTCAAAATAACCTAAAAACCCATGTTAAATGGGTCGAAGGTCTTCCACATGATAATTTAATTAAATAAATTTGTCTTATATCACACATGTAGGTAAATTTTTTTTTGGAGTGTGTGTAGGGAATGGATATTCTAGTTGTCAGCCCGGAAGCGGGTAACTGGCAGATACCGAGTCCGCTGACCACGGCGGTCAACCGGTTGACCGATGCATTCGCCCAGGCCGGGGTGAATGTTGTAACCTGTTCCCCGTTCTACAAGAACCACTTACAAAATCTGGAAAGTTACAAGTGCGTGTTCCGCGGAGCGGAACGCCTGCACGGCAAGCCCTACGAGGTCTGGGTATCAGAGGAAGATCCTCTACACACCTATATATATAATGAAGACTATTTCGGGCGCCCCTATGTCTATGGCCCGCCCAAGAGTGTCCCGTACGGCGACAACCACCTGCGGTTTGCCTTCCTTGCCTCGGCCTGCCTGAGCTACGCTATCGAGACCAAGACCAAGGTCCAGGCGATTCTCGGCCACGAATGGGGCGGTGCGCTTGTAGGCGCGCTGGCGCACAATATCTACAAGGAAGAATTTGGCGATGTGCCGTTCTTCTTTACCGTCCACAACATCACCTACGACTTCCATGTGAGGTCCGATGAAATTGAGCGAATTGGCCTTCCGCGCGATAGGTACAACATGGACGGTTACGAGTTCTGGGGCAAGGTGAGCCTCCTCAAGGCGGGTATCTGCTTTGCCGAGAAGGTTCTCTTCCCGTCGCCCGGCTACCGCGATGCGATGCTCAACACGAACTTGCCCGGCGGCCTGAGCGGATTCCTGAACCACAATGCCGATAAGCTTATCGGCGTGCAGTTTGGCGTGAGCTATAAGGTCTGGGATTTCAACCGAGAGGAGCAACTCCCGATTAAGGAGGCCAAGCACAGGGCGAGACTCCAGTTGCAGGAATCCTTCCACGTGAATTTCGGGTCGAAACTTGTGCTTTACGTGCACCTCGATGACGAAGCCGGCAATACTTCGGAGACGCTAGCAACTATCCTTGCCGATATTACCAAGCAGGAAGTCTTCATCATCGTGGGCATCTCGCCCGAAGATCCAGAATGGCATTTCTACCAGGATGTGTCGAAGCAGTATCCCGACATTCTGCATGTGCTGCCGCTCGACAAGCAAACCGAGAACGTGAAGCCGCTCAAGGAAGTCCTTGCCGGTTCGGATGTCCTGTTCGCGGCGAACCTGCGTGAACCGTCGACTTCTATAATCCTCAAGGCCCTTGCTTGCGGAACGCTTCCGCTTACGGGTTTCAATGTGGGCGTGGCAAGTATGCTGAGCGACTATGCTCCCGAGACTGCCGGCTGCGCGAATGCGTTCCTGGTCGAAGACGCGAATGCCCCGCACCAGATGTTGCGCCGTCTCAAGGATGCGCTCCACGTGTACAAGAACGAGGTCGCCGACTGGGACAAGGCGGTGGTGAACGCGTACAGCGGTTTCCATTACGAATGGGCCCGCACGATTTCAAAATATTTGCTAATATTGGGCGAACTGGGACTTTAGCTCAATTGGTTAGAGCAGCGGACTCATAACCCGCGGGTTCCGGGTTCAAGTCCCGGAGGTCCCACGAAAGGCTTGCAACTGTAAGGTTGCAGGCCTTTTTTGTTTGTTCGAATTTTGTTAGTTCGCCTGCAATGCAGGGGTGCTGGTCCGGCCTCAGCGCTCGAGTGTCTTGATGGTTCCGCGCTTCACGCGTTCTTCGCTGTAGGGGTCGATGTGCACTAGGGCGTCGACTACGTTTTCGCCGGCATCGATAAGCCTGCGTTCCACCTCTTCGGCAAGGTCATGCGCATCGAGGAGTGTCATTTCGGCTGGGACCACCACGTGCAGGTCCACATGCAGGTCCGAACCGACATATCGGGTGCGGAACCCGTGAATGCTGATGACGTTAGGGCAGGAGAGGGCGACATCCTTTAGTTTCTGTGCTACCTCTTCGCTGGCGCCTTCGTCTGCGACGCGGTGGATTCCTGGCCAGGCAATCTCGAAACCAGAATGCAGTATGAATACTGACACGATGATGGCCCCGATGGAGTCCGCAAACCAGAGGCTCGGGAAGAGGATCCCGAAAAGTACCGCGACCAGTACGGGAATGGAACTGTACGCGTCGCTCCGGTGGTGCCAGGCATTCGCCTCGACGGCTTCGCTCCGGATGGCACGGCCTTTTGCCCGCGTGTAGCGGAATAGCGATTCCTTTACGATGATGGAAACGGCGGCCATGATGGCGGCGATCCATTCGGGGTGAGACTGCTCGCCGTTGATGAGCGCCATGATGGCGTTGTAGCCAAGCCCGATACCTACCGCACAGACGGCAAGCCCGATGCCTACAGAAATCAGTGTCTCGAATCGCCGGTGCCCATAGGGGTGCTGCTCGTCGGGGGGCAGGTTCCAGAACTTGGAACCCACGATAATCGCAATGTCGGTGATGAAGTCCGATGCGCTGTGGATAGCGTCGGCCACGAGGGCCTGGGACCCGCCGAAATAGCCGGCAAAAAACTTGCCTACCGAGAGCGCGGCGTTCCAGCCGAGCCCTACCCAAGTGACGTGGCGGACCTCCGCACTGTCATCTTTTTTTGCGATACGGGTCATAATTATTGGTTTTCTAAATATAACAAAACGCAACCTTTCACTAACGTTGTGCATCCAAATACACGAAAACGACGATAATACTTTTTATTTTTGGGTAACTCGTATGAAAAAGGTTTTAAAGTTCATTATTGTGGTTGCAGTCCTTGTTGCTGTCGCGTTCGGCGTGAAGCATTTCTTTTTTTCAGAAAGTGCAAGTGACGCCGCAGGGCCGCTTGTGAGTGCGAAGGTCACGCAGACGACGATTTCTACCACGATTTCGGCGACGGGTACGCTCGAGCCCGTGGACCAGGTGGAAGTGGGTACGCAGGTTTCGGGTGACATCGCGAAGATCTATGTCGACTTCAATTCCAAGGTCAAGAAGGGCCAGGTCATCGCCGAACTCGACAAGTCGAAACTGAAGGCCACTCTCACGCAGGCAGAAATCGCTTACAGGAGTGCCGAGAACGACTACAAGTACAAGGAATCCACCTACAACCGCGTAAAGAAACTTTCCGAGAGCAACGCCGCAAGCGCTGTGGAACTCGAGACCGCCGAGTACAACATGAATTCGGCGAAGCTTTCCGTGGAACGCAGCAAGAACGAGGTGAACCAGGCCCGGCTCAACCTGAGCTACGCGACCATCAAGAGTCCCATCGACGGAGTGGTGCTGAAGCGCGCTGTGGAAGTGGGCCAGACGGTGGCGGCCTCCATGAGTACGCCGACGCTGTTCGTAATAGCTAGGGATTTGAGCCAGATGAAGGTGATGGCCGCTATTGACGAGGCCGATATCGGGCAGGTGAAGCAGGGCCAGCGCGTTACATTCACGGTCGACGCCTTCCAGGACGACAAGTTCAAGGGCTCCGTGCAGGAAGTCCGCCTGAATCCGACTACCACGAGCAACGTGGTGACCTATACCGTAGTGATTACCGCCGAGAATCCGGACCAGAAACTGCTCCCCGGCATGACGGCGACCTGCACTATCGTGACGCAGGAAGTTGAAGACGCCATCGCGATACCCGTGAAGGCGCTCAAGTTTACACCCGCAGACGGCACCCCGATGGCGGACCCAAAGGACATGCCGTTCCCGCCGCGCCCCGAAGGCGACAGCGCGTTTGCTAAGGGCGATTTCGAGAAGGGTGATTTCCCGCCTCCGCCGCCCGACATGGGCGCAGGTGGCCCCGGGAAGTTCGGGCCTCCGGGCAAGACCTTCAAGAAGCGTGCCGGTGCAAAGAAACCCTCGGGTGACCATGTATGGGTGAGCATCGACGGGAAGGCTGCCCCGCGCAGGGTCAAGACCGGTATCAGCGACGGCGTGAATATCCAGATTCTGAAGGGACTCTCCGTCGGCGATTCCGTGGTCGTAAGCCAGGAAACCGTCAGCGCAGCGAAGAGCGAGAAGGCTTCCGCTAGCAACCCCTTCATGCCGGGGCCTCCGGGCAAGAATAAAAAGAAGAAGTAGGCCTGCCATGCCTTTAGAGATTATCCGCGCCGACATTTCGAAGGTCAAGGCAGAAGCCATTGTCAACTCCGCAAACAAGAATCCTATTTGTGGGGGAGGTGCGGAATATCATATATACAAGGCCGCCGGTTACGATGACTTGCTGAAGGCTCGTGAGCAGGTGGGGCCGCTCAAGGTGGCGCAGGTCGCGGTGACGCCCGCCTTCGCACTCGATGCCAAATATATCATCCATACTGTCGGGCCCAAGTGGAATGACGGTGATTCCGGAGAATCGCTGGCCCTTGCCGACTGCTACCGGGGGGCGCTCGACAAGGCACAGGAACTGGGCTGCCAGTCCATCGCCTTCCCGCTTATTTCTAGCGGCGTGTTCAAGTTCCCTAAGGATAGTGCGCTAAGGATTGCGTTAAGCGCCATCGGTGAGTTCCTACAGACGAACGAAATGAATGTAATGCTGGTCGTGTTCGACCGCAAGGCGTTCGAAGTCTCGGAAGAGCTGAGTAGCGATATTCAGGCATTTATCGACGATAACTACGTACAAGATAAATACAGCGATGTCCATAGGTATGTAAGCAATCGCCGGCGAAATTTACAGGTCGAATCGGAAGAAAGATTCTATGCCCTAGAAGCACCGCTATGCGATATCGAAGAGGGTTCTGCAGACGAGTGCGAAAGACTGTGCGTCAAATCAGCAGAAAAAAGCCACGAAAGCCTCGAGGCCATTCTTGCAAAGCCGGGCGAAACTTTCTGCAACAAGCTCTTTAGCCTCATTCACGAGAAGAATCTGGACGATGTGGAAGTCTACAAGCGTGCGAATCTCGACCGCAAGCATTTTTCCAAGATACGCAGCAACGTGAATTACAGGCCAACCAAGAAGACGGCACTTGCGCTCGCCATTGCCTTGCGCCTGAATATGGACGAGACGGCAGACCTGCTCGCCCGCGCGGAATTTGCGCTTTCGCCTTCCAACAGGGGTGACTTGATTGTCATCTATTTTATTGAGCGACAGAAGTACGATATCTGGGAAATCAATAGCATGCTTTTCAAGTTCGGGCAACCGACTCTCGGCGCATAAAATGTCGCCTGCCAGGCGACCAAATTTCCCTATATAACACCTATTATTGCTTTCGTCAACCGGTCGCAAACGCAAAAGTGCGAACGCACTAAGCCAGCGACCATCATCTAAGCCGCACTTATAGCGGCACGGAGGCAAATATGAAAAAGGGACTTACCGAAATCGTTTTTATCCTGGACCGCAGCGGTTCCATGAGCGGGCTCGAAAAGGATACCATCGGCGGATTCAATTCCACCATCGAGAGGCAGAAGCGGGAGGAAGGCGAAACGATTGTCTCCACCGTGCTTTTCGATGACGACACGGAAGTATTGCATGACCGTGTTTCGCTGGAAAAGATTGCTCCGCTCACCGAAAAGGAATACTATGCCCGCGGAAGCACGGCCCTGCTCGATGCTATCGGCGGGGCAATCCACCACATCGGTAACGTGCACAAGTACGCTCGCGAAGAAGACCTCCCTGAAAAGACAATCTTCGTCATCACCACCGACGGTTACGAGAATGCGAGCCGCAAGTATTCCTCCGATCGCGTGAAGCAGATGGTGGAACGCCAGAAGCAGAAGTACGGCTGGGAATTCATCTTCCTCGGCGCGAATATCGATGCCGTCGAGACTGCAAGGAATTTCGGTATCGATGAGGAACGTGCCGCAAACTTCGTGAATGACGGAGCCGGAATCGAAGTTATGTACGAAGCACAGTGCTGCCTTATGAGCGATATCCGCCATAACCGCAAGAACGGGCGCATGTGGAAAAAGAATGTCGACGCCGACTACCAGAAGCGCAACAACCGCACGAGGTAAGTTATGTGCGGCGGTTCTGGTACCTTACGTAGGCAAACCGTTTGCTGTCGGGGGCCCAGGAATTCACGTTGATGGTTCCCTGGCCGCCGAATAGCTTGAGGATGGTGCGGGGCTCGCTCCAGCCGGTTTCATCGCAGCCGGTCATGAGCCGGATTTCTACGTTCTTGTTGGGCACGTGTTCGCCGGGGCGCACGTCGCGCTCGTGGTAGGCGAGCATCACGACTTTTTCGCGGTCGGGAGAGATGTGCGGGAACCAGGTGTTCCAATGCGCGTCGAACGTCATCTGCGTCTGTTCGGAGCCGTCGGCCTTCATGCGCCAGGCCTGCATGCGGCCCGTGCGTACCGAGTTGAACCAGATGTATTCGCCGTCGCAGTCGTATTCCGGGCCGTCGTTTAACCCGAAGGCGGTTGTCAACTGTATTTCGTTTCCGCCGGCAGCAGGAATCGTGTAGATGTCGTATTCGCCATCCCGTTCGGCGCAGTAGGCGAGCGTCTTGCCGTCGGGAGTGATGCCGTGCAGGTAGCTCGGGGCTAGCGGTGTCACGAGTTCCGGCATGCGGCCGTCAAAGAAAATCTTGTAGATGCGCGAAAGGCCGTCTTCCTTGGTGTGGTGGCTTACGTAAAGGCCCTCGCCATCGGGAGAAAGAACGTGGTCGTTATTGCAGTTGTCTACGAAGTGGCTCGGCACTTCAATAATCGCGCCCGACTCGATTTCATACTTGTAAATGCGGCCTTCGCTATTGTACGTGAGGAACTTGCCGTCGGCACTCCAGTTCGGCGCCTCGATGACCTTGTCGAATTCCTTGAGCAATTTTGTTTCGCCGGTCTCGATGTCGAAAACTTCCAAGAAGGACCTGTCGCCACTACGGTCCCAGACTTCGCCCGGGCTGAGCTCGAACGGGTAAGAGACTCCCCACTGTGCACGGAGCGAGTCCATCTGCGTCATCATCTGCATGGTCTTGCTGTGCGGCATCTCGGGGCATTCCGTGAGGCCCTTCTCAAGGGCGGTTTTGCAGCCCAGAACCTCGTACTCGTAGCAGTTTTCGATGCGGGGCGGCTTCACGGATTCCACAAGATTCCCGGCAACATCGAACAGCTGGATTTCTTCCATGTCGTTGAGGTTCTGCACGCGGATAAAACCTTCGGTTCCGTAAATCACGCCCTCGTTCTTGAGTGGTGCCACCATCGATGTCTTGAGATGTGCGACTTGGCCATTCGCGTACACCAAGTCAATCCAGTCCGTAGCATCGACGCCCGTATGGAACTTGATGCACTTCGTCTTTGTCTGCACGATATGATTCGCACCGCCGATTTCTTCGTCCGTCAAAAAGATGTCCGCGAACGTCAAGCTGTAAATGCCCAGGTCAAGCAATGCACCGCCAGCAAGTTCAGGCTTATGCAAACGCCCTATATGCGAAAGCGGCATCGAAAAGTCGGCTTCCACGCTTTCGACCTTGCCAATCTTCCCGGCCAAGATCCAGTCCTTCACCATCTGCACCGCGGGCAAAAAGCGGGTCCACATCGCCTCGCTCATGAATACGCCCTTCTCTTCGGCAAGAGCAATTACTTCCGATGCCATCAGCGCATTCGCCGTAAAGGCCTTCTCCACGAGCAGGTTCCTGCCGTGCTCCAGACAAAGTAAAATATTGTTGTAGTGTTCGGAGTGCGGGGTCGCGATGTAAATCAAATCTACATCTGCATCCTGTGCAAGTTCTTCATAACTGCCATAGGCTCGGCCGAACCCGTATTCGTCGGCGAACGTTTTCGCCTTGTCAAGTGAGCGCGACGCCACGGCGTAACATTCTACGCCCATGCCCTTCTTTTCAAGAGCCTTGACCGCCTTGGCCATCTTCGTGGCGATATGGCCACACCCGAGAATTGCAAATTTTAGGACCATCTTCTTGTTCCTCTTGGATTCGCCTTTTCTCCAAAAATACTCTCTTTCGGGGCTTATCTGTTGCCTTTTCTGCGTATAATTGGACTCCTGTGTAAACAGTTTATTTCTACATTTCGGTTTGGATGACTGAACTCGAAGAGCTGGAAGACTACGAAGTACGCATTGGTTCGTTCAACGGGCCGATGGACCTGCTCGTCTACCTGGTCCAGAAGAAGGAAATGTCGCTCGACCAGATTCCGATTGCCGAAATCGCCGACGACTTCCTTGCGTGGGTCAACAAGATTGGGGTGACTGACCTCTCGAAGGCGGGCGACTTCCTCTATATGGCAAGCCGCCTGATGGCTCTCAAGGTGCAGGAACTGCTCCCTGCCGAAGAACGCGACCCTGAACTCGTCGAGGAATACAATGCCGACCGTGAAAAGCTCATGCAGGAAATGCTTGAGTACCAGCGCTACAAGCAGGTCGCAGGCGGACTCCAGGACATGGAAGGCAAGAACTTCGGTACGTACAGCCGTGGCCGCCTCGAAAAGACTCAGAACGAAGAAGATACTCTTGCCGATGCGAACATCTGGCAACTTTTCCGTGCTTACCAGAAGAGTCTCAAGACAAAGATTTCGGATACGGTCCACCATATCGAACTCGATTACGTGACCATCCAGGACCGCCAGCAGGCGATAAACAACTACTTGAGCGTGAACGGTCGTGCGCTGTTCGAGGACCTGCTCGACAACGACAGCCACCCGATTGTGGCCGCGGTGACGTTCATGGCACTCCTTGAGATGATCAAGACCGACGAGGTGGTGTTCCGCCAGAGTGAACTGTTTGGCCCCATCTGGATCTACCGCAAGAAGAACAATGCGGAATATGCCGACGAAATGGCTCGCGAAACGGTTTTCTATTCGAAGGATCCGGATGTAAAACCTGGTCTTGTAGAAGAAATTCGCAACATGGCTCTAGCCCGCTCGCAGGCAGGCAGCGTAGGCGATATCGCCGCCGTGATGAAGGAGGCCGTACTCTGGACGACCCGCGGTAGGGATGTGACCGAAGACGACCTGCAGGCCATGCTCGAGGGCCGCGAGGACCTGAGCGAAGTCCAGGAGAACCCGTTTGCCGAGATGATGCGCGAGGACGATGCCGCCGAAGCCGCAATGACTAATGCGCCTGCCGGTGGAGCGCCGGACCCGTCGCCCCTGCCGCCGGTACAGGAATCCGTTGCCCCG
>Ga0247611_10004329_pt1 | contig 19808 bp, 13 predicted proteins | sample 177DNAGHGhighgp2_FD_192422 | JGI IMG/M metagenome (GOLD analysis project Ga0247611, IMG submission 192422) | Sheep rumen microbial communities from Palmerston North, Manawatu-Wanganui, New Zealand - 1770 DNA GHGhigh gp2 | ecosystem: Host-associated > Mammals > Digestive system > Stomach > Rumen...
TACACAACCATTTGAAGGAGTTATTCCTACATTAGATAGAAGATATAGAGAAACAAAATCTGATGGAATGAGACAGTTTTATGAATTGTACATGAGCAATAGCCCTTGCTATACTTGTAATGGCGCTAGACTAAAAAAAGAGGTGCTATCAATTAAAATAGGTAATAAAAACATTAGCCAAATTACAGAGCTTTCAATTAGACAATTAAAAGATTACCTAAATAAAGTAAAACTTACTCAAAAACAACAAATGATTGCTAATGTTGTACTTAAAGAAATAAATGTTAGGTTACAGTTTTTAATGGATGTTGGTCTTGAGTATTTAACACTTTCAAGGAGTGCGGGTACTCTTTCAGGAGGGGAAGCACAAAGAATCAGACTAGCAACACAAATAGGCTCGGGATTATCTGGAGTTTTATATATACTTGATGAACCAAGTATAGGCCTTCATCAAAGAGATAATGATAAATTACTTGCAACACTAAGAAAGTTGCGTGATTTGGGTAACACACTTATAGTTGTTGAACATGATGAAGATACTATGTATGCTGCAGATCAAATAATTGATATAGGACCAGGAGCAGGTGTACATGGTGGCTATGTTATTGCTCAGGGTACTGCTGAGGAAATAAAAAATGTTCCTGAATCAATTACAGGAAGATATTTAAGTGGTAGAGAAAAAATCGCCATTCCAAAGAAGAGACGTAAATCGAATGGATTTTCTATAGAAATAGTAAAAGCTAAAGAAAACAATTTAAAAGATGTAAGCGTAAATATACCTCTTGGCGTATTTAATTGTGTTACTGGTGTTTCGGGTTCTGGAAAATCAACTTTAGTAAATGAAGTATTATATAAAAATGTTGCAAAAGAGCTATATAAATCTAATGAAAAACCAGGAAAATGCGATAAGATAAAAGGACTAGAACATATAGATAAAGTAATAAATATAGACCAATCCCCAATTGGAAGAAGTCCTAGATCTAATCCAGCAACATATACTGGTGTATTTGATATTATAAGGGATTTGTTTGCAGAAACAAATGAAGCAAAGATGCGTGGATATGCCAAAGGAAGATTTAGCTTTAATGTTTCAGGTGGAAGATGTGAGGCTTGTCAGGGAGATGGTGTTCATAAAATAGAAATGAATTTCCTTCCTGATGTATACGTACCTTGTGAAGTATGTCATGGTAAAAGATATAATAGAGAAACATTAGAAGTAAAATACAAAGGCAAAAACATTGCAGATGTTTTAGATATGACAGTTGAAGAAGCGTTAGATTTTTTCGCCAATATGCCTAGAATAAAGACTAAGATACAAACATTGTCAGATGTTGGTTTAGGATACATAAAACTTGGTCAACCTTCGACTACTTTATCTGGAGGTGAAGCTCAGAGAGTAAAACTTGCTACAGAGCTTTCAAAGAGAGCAACTGGAAAGACACTTTACATTTTAGATGAACCAACTACAGGACTTCATATTGCAGACGTGCATAAACTAGTAGATATTTTACAAAGATTAGTTGATACAGGAAATACAATACTTGTTATTGAACACAACTTAGATTTAATAAAAACGGCAGACTACATTATAGATCTTGGACCAGAAGGTGGAGACAATGGTGGCCAGGTAGTTGCTGTTGGTACACCAGAGCACATATGTAAAAACGATAATTCTTTTACTGGAAAATTTTTGAAAAAGTATTTGGAAAAATAGAATTGTAATTATATAATATAAGTATATATAGAACTAAAATTAAAGGTAAAATAATGGAAAATTTTGTTAACAGTGCATTAAACAAATTAAATAGCATAGGTAACTTTATATATAGATATAGATATTTTATTGTAATAGTTTTGTTTATTGTATGTATCATATTTGAATTAAATGGTTCATCAATTAGTGCATGGAATTCATTTATTAATACAGGCATAGAGAAAGACAATGTAATTTTGGGAAAAAATAGAAATGTTAGAGCTGATGAATGGGCTACTTATACTCCGATGATGTTTTCTCAAAAATTTGATGGCTTTAAATGGTTCAGTAATATTATTGGAGCAGATAGTACGGATGTATTTATGATTTATGCTCTTCCTGTACTAAATTTAATGCAGATATTTAGACCTTTTCAAATAGGATTTTTGCTTTTTAGTAATTCAAGAGGTTTATCTTTTTTCTGGATGGGAAGACTTATAGCTTTATTTTTGATAAGTTTTGAATTTGGAATGCTTATTACTAACAAAAAGAAATTGATGGCTATGGTTTATGCATTTATGATTACATTCTCACCAATGGTACAATGGTGGTTTGCAATAAATGGCACTGTAGAAATAATATTATTTGCTGAGCTTGCGATTATATTACTAGATAAATATTTAGTTGACTCAAATTATAAAAATAGGTTGATATACTTATTTGGGCTTGTTATTTCTGCTGGAGGTTATCTATTAGTTCTTTATCCTGCGTGGCAAATTCCAACAGCTTGGGTATTTTTATTTGTAGCAATTTGGATAGTATTAAAAGACATTAAAGATGTTAAAATAAGAAAAAAAGATATAATTGCTATAATTGTTGCAATGATAGTATTTATATTATGTATGGCGTATATTTTTACAAAATCTCTAGACACTTTAAAGATAATATTAAATACCGTTTATCCAGGAAACCGTGTTGAAAATGGCGGAAGAACAGCTTTTCCATTGTTCAAATGGGTAATGAATATTTTTTTACCATATAAAGATGTGCTTCTAAAGATGTCAACAAGTGAAGAAGCAGTGATGTTTACATTGTTTCCACTTGGCATTATAATGGCAATTTATGGATTAGTAAGGAATAAACATAAGGATATTTTAACAATATGCCTCCTTATAGCTGATGCTATTTTACTCGCATATTCTATTATAGGATTTCCAGAATTACTTTCTAAAATAACATTACTTTCTAGGACTACAGGATTCAGAGCGTATTTTGGAATAGGGATTCTTGATATGATATTGCTTATAAGAGCTTTATCAATGAATGAAAAATCAATAAATATATTTTTATCTGGCATTTTAGCTATTGTTTTGGCAGGTGCAATTGCCTATATAGCAAAGAAAGAAGAATATCAATATATCACTAAAAATATGTTTATTGCCATGTTTATAATGGTATCATATTTATTCTTTTTTGGATTTAGGATATCATCTAAATTTTCAAAGGGATTATTTAGTGTCGGAATTATATTTGTATTAATAATGGCAGGCTTTACTGTTAATCCAATGAGAGTGGGAGCAGATGATGTTTTAAATTCTAAAATTCTAGCGCGTGTTAGAGAGATAAATAACAAAGAAAGTGGTATATGGCTTGTTGCAGATATGCCATACCCAATTCCAGAATATTTTGTAATGGCTGGTGTTCCACTTATTAATGCAACTAATACATATCCTCATCTTGAAAGATGGAGAACATTTGATGAAGAAAAAAAATATGAGAATATATATAATAGATATGCTCATATAAGGGTATATATTGCATCTACGAAAGAGGAGTTTGTTAATGAAAATGATAAAAGCAAGAGGGATAGATTCGAACTTATAGGAAACGATGTGTTTTGTATGTATATAATGCCAGATGAAATAAAAAAATGAATGTAAATTATGTAGTTTCTACTAATGAATTAGAAAAACAAAACACATCAAATACAGAATTTATTAAATTAGACGATATTAATGGATATAAAATTTTTAAGATGAGCTATAAATAAAGGAGTATAATATGATTAATTTTGAAAATCAAAAATTAAAAGAATTTAATAGGTACCTTGTTGGTAAAAAGGTTGCAATTATTGGGCTAGGAGTAAGTAACATACCTCTTATAGACTATATGCATAATCTTAAAGCAGATGTTACTGTTTTTGATTCGAAGAAAATAGATGATATAGATAAAGAGATTATAGATAAAGTTGTAAATTATGGTATGAGTTTTAGCTTGGGAAATAATTATTTATCCAAATTACATGGATTTGATATTATTTTTAGATCACCAAGTTGTCTTCCAACTACTCCAGAACTTGTAATTGAAGAAAGACGTGGTGCTATTATCACTACCGAAATAGGAATGGTACTTAAACTCTCACCATGTAAAGTAATTGGAGTTACTGGTAGTGATGGTAAAACAACAACGACCACACTAATTTCTGAAATATTAAAAAAAGATGGATATAATGTCTTTCTTGGAGGAAATATTGGAACACCATTATTTGATAAAATTGAGTATATGACTCCTGATGATATAGTTGTATTAGAACTAAGCAGTTTTCAGTTAATGCAAATGGATGTGAGCCCACAAATTGCTGTAATTACTAATATTACTCCAAATCACTTAAATGTTCATAAAGATATGGATGAATACGTGGAAGCAAAAAAAGAAATATATAAGTCACAAAATGAAAATGGATTAACAATTTTGAATTATGACAATCAAATTACAAGAAGCTGCGCAGAAGAAGTAAAAGGAAAATATATTTTCTTTAGTAGCAAAGAAAAACTTAATGAAGGTATGATTTATGATGCTACGGATAGAAGAATTAAAGAATGTAAAAATGGTCTTCGTGAACATGTTTTTGATACTGACAATATGAAATTAAGAGGGGTGCATAATTTTGAAAATGCCTGTGCAGCAATTCTAGCTACAAAAGATTTAGTAAAAAAGGAATCTATAGATTATGTTCTTACAAATTTTAAAGGTGTTGAACATAGACTTGAACTAGTGCTAGAGACAGAGAATAGAGTAAAATGGTATAACGATTCTGTAAGTTCAAGCCCAACAAGGACCATTGCTGGACTTAATGCATTTCCACATAAGAATATAATTCTTATTGCAGGTGGATATGACAAAAATTTGGACTATGACGTAATTGGTATGCCTATTGTTAAACATTGTAAAGCACTTGTGCTTTTGGGTGAAACATCTGATAAAATAGAACGTGCTGTAACTAAAGCACTTGAAAAAGAAAAGAATGAATTACCTATATATAAATGTCATTCACTTGAAGAGGTTGTAAATAAATCAAAAGAAATTGCAATTAAAGGGGATATAGTATTATTTTCACCAGCAAGTGCAAGTTTTGATATGTTTAAAAATTTTGCCGAAAGAGGAAGGTTATTTAAAGAAACGGTAAAAAAGATAATAGGAGATCTTAATGAAAAATAAAAAGTATATTATAATTCCGTTTATAATAATATTAATATCAGTTACGATAGTGACATTTATGAGTTGGTTATACAGTTATTTTGGCAATCTTACTTTTAATGAAATAGTATTTCATATAAATGTTCCTTTGAAGGGCACGAATAATCAAACTGTTTTTGATTTTTTTAAATCATCTACATTAACCATTATTGTCATGACGTTAATAATATTTGGTATAAACTATGGATTTTTTGAAAGAACTAAAAAGGCAATTGTATGCTCTCTTATTGTTCTTATGATTAGTATAGTATATGTAGTTAATTCTACTGACATGGGAGCATATATTAAGAGTCAATTAACAACATCTGAATTTATTGAAAATGAGTATATTGATCCAAATTCTGTTGAAATAAAATTTCCAGATAAGAAAAGAAATTTGATATACATCTATTTAGAGTCAATGGAAACATCACATTTTTCAAAAGATAAAGGCGGTAGAATGCATTACAATATGATACCAGAATTACTTGAACTTAGTGAAGAAAATATTTCTTTTTCAATAAATGATAAATATAGTGGCGGCTTTGCACTATCAGGTGCCACATGGACTACAGGGGCAATGGTAGCTCATAGTGGAGGAATACCATTAATAACAGGTTTGAGTGACTATAATAATTATACTAATGTGGATTTTTTACCAGGTGCAACTTTACTTGGCGATATACTAGAAAAAAATGGGTATAATCAGGAACTGCTAATTGGTTCAGATGCTGAATTTGGCGGCAGAAAAAATCTATTTGAAGATCATGGTAATTTTAAGATTTTTGATGTTAACACTGCAATAGAAAAAGGTTATATGAAAGAAGAAGATAAAGTATGGTGGGGCTTTAGTGACGAAGATCTTTTTAAATATGCAAAAGAAGAACTTCTTAATATTTCAAAAGAAGATAAGCCATTTAATTTTACAATGCTTACGGCAGATACACATTTTCCAGGTGGGTATGTATGTGAGCTTTGTGATCCTGTTGTACCTACTAGATATCATTATGAAAATGTTATAAGCTGCTCAAGCAGGCAAGTAGGTGAATTTGTAAAATGGATACAGGAGCAAGATTTTTATGAGAACACCACTATTATACTCTGTGGTGACCATTTAACTATGGATCAGGATTTAGAAATAGTTCATAATCTCGATTTTGATCCTAGTTATAAAAGGGGCATTGTAAATATTTTTATCAATTCATTAGTGCAAATTGAAAGTGATAAAACAAAGAATAGAAAATTTTCTACAATGGATATTTTTCCTACAACTTTAGCAGCGTTGGGTGTACAGATTGAAGGAAATAAATTAGGATTAGGTGTAAATCTATTCTCTGATGAATTAACGCTTCTTCAAAAATATGATGAATCTTATGTTAATTCAGAATTAGATAAGAAGTCAATTTTTTATTTAGAAAAGATATTATATAATAAATAATTATCTTGTAATAATAAATTTGGAATGTATATTAAAATCGGAGGATTGCTAGGATGGAAAATGCTAATAGTAGAAGAATGTATGTAATTATGTCATTGTTAGGATGCGTAATTATAATTGTATATTTTTTGGCATATTTTTTTGAATTAAATTATACTAAAAAAGAAAATGTAGAAGGACTTAATCTTGGAAATAAAGAATATGTTGTTAAGATAGGTTACTTTAGTATAGAAAATAATATAATTAAAATTCATGGATATGTAAACGATAATCTCCCAGAAATGAAAAAATTTGATTCATATTATGTATTAAAAAATAACGATAATAATAAATACTATAAATTAAACACCATAAAAAAGGTAATAAACGAAAGTGATGAAAATTTATCAAATCGAGGTATGTACTGTCAAAGCCATATAAATTTCCTTCCCAAAGGAACTTATGATCTATTAGTAAAATATAATAATAATGGCGAAAATGTGCTATTACAAACAGATATTAATTTTAAATTGGAGTAAAAAATGAAAGAAAAATTTTTAAATATTATTAAAAGTAAGTATACGTGGATTGTATTTCTATTTTTAGAATCATTACTAATTTTACTGGTAAAACCAATATATAGAGATGATTTGATTTTCTCTTCTTCATTAGATAATGGAAAAAAATTATTTGATGTTATAGCTTATAGATATAGTACATGGTCGTCACGTTCTATAATTGAGATAGTATTAATACTAGTTGCTTCCACCCATAAAATAGTTTGGCAAATTCTACAAATATTTATGATTTGGCTTTTAGCATTTTCAATATCAAAATTATTTTTAAACAAAGACAATAATAATGAAAATATCGCATTATTTTCATTATTATTAGCATATCCCATGTTTAATTTTTGCACAGCTGGATGGGAAGCTACTACAATTAATTATTTTTGGCCCCTTTCACTAGGATTATATAGTTTTATATCCATTAAAGAAATGTTTGAAAATAAAAAAAATAGTGTTTTTAAATATATACTTTATTCTATTTCAATTATTTTTGCATGTAATATGGAACAGATGGGAATCATTATTCTATTAGTTTATACTATATACTTGGTAATTTATTATCTGCAAAATAAGAAAATTCATTTGTTTTTTATTGTGCAAATAGCAATCAGTATTTTAAGTTTGATTTTTATTTTTACTTGTAAAGGAAATTATATTAGACAACAGGCAGAAATAACAAATTATATAGACTATCCTCAATTATCTTTTTTGGATAAAATAGGGATGTGCTTTACAACAACAATGAATGATTACCTTAATTGGTATGCATATCCTGTGTCAATTTTGTGTGTTACTTTACCAATATTTATATTGCTTAATTATAAAGAAAAGATTTTTAGGCTGATTTCTTTAATACCATTAATTATATTTTTTCCTCTAAAGTATTTTGATGTTTTATTTATAAAAATATTTCCAGAAATTGAAAAAATAAAAGGAATTTTAATGGCAAGATCTGTAGTAATTAATTGTGAAAATGGAAATAATATATTTTCATGGCTTGCGCTGTTAATGTCTATATTATTTTTTGCTTGTATTGCTATTAGTTTAATCCTTTTATATGATAATATTAAGAAAAATAATGCAATTATAATATTTTTGATTGGAGCAATCTCAAAATTTATTTTAGTATTTACTTCTAGTATATTTGCAAGCGCACCAAGAACTATAATTTATTTTGATTTTTCTATTTTAATCGTTGTTTTTTTGATTATGCAAGAAATTCTGAAAAAGAATGAGCGTTTCTTTTCGAATACGTTATTGGGAATTCAGTCCCTAGCTATATACCAATTTATTAATAATATTATTTTGATTATTAATGGATTGCCTTAATAAAAAATTGTTGAAATGACAAAAACTCTGTGTTATAATGTGCGATAAGAGAGACTATCATATCGATAGTCTCTTTCATTATTTATGAAACTTATAAAGGAGTTTATTATGGAAAATCAAGAAAAAGACGGAAAACTAAAGATACTAATTGCAACAGCATTCCCTACACATGGGGCTGGTAGCGGTGCACTAGTTACAACACAAGCAACCTCATATGTAGCAGATGGATATCCTGTTCATATAATTACTGGAGATAATAGAACTGATTTTGCAAAGATTCCAGGGGTAGAATATCACATTGTTCCATTTACTGCAGAAACAAAAGATGCAGAAAAAATAGATGGTCAAGTTCCATTTAACTATTTAATGTTTACATCACACACGGAAAGTACTGCAAATTTTTGGAATGTTCCTCTTGGAGTCGTAGAACAGTATTGTAATCATTTTAAAAAAGCTTTAGTAGAGGAAACGAAAGAATTTAATCCAGATGTTATTCATGCTCAACATAATTGGCTTCTTAGCAGTGAAGCAACACGAATGGGAAAGCCTGTCGTTACAACTGTACATGGGACAGACCTTAAAGGTTATGATGAACTAGCTAGAGTTAGACTTGCAGGAGCTAAAAAATCTATCGAACATATTTTGAGCCATGGAGATGCAAAACTAAAGAAAGATTTTGCAGATTTGGAAGAAATTTATCATAGATCGTCATCTTTTTCTGAAATTGAAAGAAGAGTAAAAGAAGGATTCCCTGAATATCAATTTGATAGATTAGCAGATAAAGATGTTGAAAATCTTTTGAAAGGAAATATTAAATCTGTAGATGCTAGCGATGGAACTAAACTTGTTCAACTTCTAAATGAAAGAACAAAATATGAGTTTTATATGAGAGAAGCAGAAAATTCAGCTAGAAATTCTGATAAAATTATTGTTATATCTGAATCTCAAAAGAAAAAATTTATAAAACTATTTCCATATGCAGCTGACAAAGTTGAACTTGTAAAAAATGGATATGATCCAAAGAAATTCTATGTAGATAAAAGTGTTACAAGAGAACAAGCATTTGAAGGTCTTACTTCAAATAGTACCCCAGATGGTAAAATTCCAACAGACTTTGATAAAATGGTATTGTTTGTTGGTAAGTTTGCTGACTTTAAAGGTATAGATTCAATGTTAATCGCAACAAAACTATATGAAGAAAGAATGAAAGCAAAAGGAAAGAAAGTTGCAACAGTTATTGTTGGATCAGGAGCATTAGAAAAAGGACTTAAAGCGGAAGCGGAAAAACTTGGATTAGAAAATACTCATTTTGTTGGCAGACAAGACCACAATACAATAAACAAACTTCAAAACATAGCTGATGTTTCACTTATTCCATCAAGAAATGAACCATTTGGATTAGTTGTTATTGAAGGAACAGCATGCGGACACCCAGTTATAGCATGCAATTCGGGAGGAATACCTGATATCTTAAATACAACAGGTGAGGAAATGCCTAAAAAGGATATTGCACAGACAAAACTTGGACTATTGGTTAGAGCTGTCCCAGTTAGACCAGAACTTACTAACGACGAATTTGATCAGCTTAATGTTTTATTAGCTCAATATATGACAGAAAAAGACGAAGAGGAAAAGAAAAAATGTCAAGTTGCTATAAAACACTATTTTGGTATATCAGAAGATGACTTAGCTGAATACGTTCAAGCAACTAACAACTTAGCTGATGCTGTTGAAAAAACCCTTGAAGGCGAATATCAATTTGATAATGAAGAAATTGCAGATTATACTAAGAGAGAATATTCTCAGGGGGTTATAACAAAACGTATTTTAAGCATATTTAGAAATTCAATGGCACTTAACAATAAGAGAAGAGAAGTTCATGAGTAATATATAATAAAAATCGAGACATGTTGTCTCGATTTTTTGTTATATGTTTGTTACAAAAACGATAATTATTTGTAATTAAAAAAACAACTTTTTTATAATATAATCAATTTGTTTAAAAAGGTAATAAAAAGATTCTAGGAGAAGTAATATGAAAAGAAAAGTTAGATTTTTAGCTGTAATGATATTGTTTTTAGTGATAACGCAAAGCACAATGCCTGCTTTTGCATTTTCTTTTGGAAAACCCAAAATCAATTTAGAGCTAGGAGAATATTCACAAGCATATAAAGAATGGTTAGAACTACCAGAAGAAGAAAAAGAAAAGGTAATACAACCTAGCATTGTGGATATTGAACCTATAAAAGTTAATACTGCGAATCCTCTTTCAGAAGTTGGAAGTGCACTTTCCTCTTCAGAGAAAAGGTTCTCTTTAAAGGATATAATTCCTGGTAATGTAGTAGTTCGAAATCAAGAAAGATCTGAATTATGTTGGGCTTTTTCAACATTAGCTTCTTTAGAATCTAATTTGGGACTTAAGGACTATAATAATAACAACCCTGAAACAAAATATGACTTTTCTGAAAAACATATGGGATATGCTTCTAGCAATAGTTTTTTAAATAATGCAACAAACAAATATGGATTGGCTCAAGGTGCTAATTCTCAGTCTTCTTTATTAACATCACATACATATTTGGTTAATGGAGCTGGAGCAGTTAATGAAGAATCAATGCCATATGATTTGAATTTTTCAAATATAGATTATGATAGTTTTAAAGATATTAAACCTGTTACTCAAGTTAGTGATATAGAAACATTTGGTGGTACAGCCGATAAACGTGCTATAATTCAAAAAATTAAAGATAATATTGTGAAATATGGTGGCGTAACAGCTGCAATTCATGGCGCTCAACCATATTCTGGAAGCTTTAACCCTGAAACAGGAGCAATTTATTGTAATGATAGTTCAAAATTTCCTGCAAACCATGCTGTGTCAATAATTGGATGGGATGATGATTATAGTGTTAATAATTTTGTTGAAACTATGAAACCATCATCAAATGGAGCGTTTATAATCAAAAACTCATGGGGCGATAGATATGTAATAAAATTTGATTCAGAAGAATTCAAGATGCTTAAACAAATGGCATATGAGCCATATGCAGCACAGTATAAAGAAATGGGAATTAATTCTGCTGAAGAAATACCAGACAGTTCAATGGTAAATGCGCTTAAAAATATGGGATTTGAGGCTAATGAAACTGAAGCTTGGATGAAGATGGGCGATGATGGTATCATGTATGTTTCATATGAGGATGTTAATATTTTATCTCTTCTTGTATCTATTGAAAAAGCCGACTATAAGACAAGTGATGAAATAGAATATCAATATGATTATACTGAATACAATGCATATATGGCTACTACATCAGATTCATATTATTTAGCAATAAAACTAGATAAAAGTACTGGGGCAGATAAAGGAGAAGAGATTAAGAGAGTTGGAATGTGGACTATTTCACCAGTACAAGCAAAAGTTTTTGTAAATCCAAATGGAACTAGCACAAAGAATCTTGTAGAAGCAAATCTTGCTGAAGGAGAATATGAAACTCTTACACCTGGATATCATACACTTGAATTTGCAAACCCTATACCAGTAGAAGGAGATACATTTACTGTATTTGTACAATGTACACCAACAGAGAAGGAAGATGGAAAGTCTTATTTTCCACTTGTTTGCAATACTGGCGATCCTAGATACGCAAATGTTGACGTAAAGGCTGATAGAACTTTCTATTATGAAAGCTTAAACTCATATGTAGATTTAGGAAAAGCTAGCGAATTAAATAGCCAATTTTCAAATTATACAGCTACATTAAAAGTATTTACTGAAGAAACTGAAGGAAATGGAAATAATAACAACAACAACAATAACAATCCACCTAGTCAATCAGATTTTAAACACACCAGTTTTTCTTTTGCTACTTCAAAAATAGCTGAGATGTACGATTATACTTTTAGTGATCCAAACCAGCAAGAGTATTTGATTATGAATTTTGAAGTAAATAATATTTCTATTGACATGGATAGAAAGTATACATATCAATATCATTTATCAAATGTTCAAGGTGAGTGGAATATTTCAAATTGGTATGACATGAAAGAAGTAAAAACGTCTTCAAATCAATTGAAGTTTACTGCTGATTCACGTGATATAGCTGAATTTGCATCTTTGTTGCAAGGACAAAGGGTTTATTTATACATCAGAGAAGTTGAAGAATTAAATGGTGAAACTGATGCTATGGATAGCGCGGCCATACTTGTTTTTGGAAATGATAAAGCAGTTACATATAAAGATGGAAATGTTGTTTCAGTTGTAAATGATGGAGGAAGTTCTTCACAACCTGGAAGTACATCAAATTATAATTCGTCTGGAAATTCAAATTCAACTTCAACTTCAAATTCAAATAATGGAGGTTCAAACACCAATAGGGATGATACAACAGCCAAATCTGTACTACCAAATACTGGTTTTAAAGATGTTTTGTTTATAACGATGTTTGTATTTACATCTGCAGGAATAGTATTATATGTTCTTTATAGAAAAATAGAATATTAATAAAATAAAGGGACAAAAGATGGCTGCACGTATTGTGTAGCCATCTTTAAAATTTGCTAGGATTTTTTGTTGCAAAAAAAGATATTTAATGATATAGTTATCGAGTGAAATTGATATAACTAAAATTAGGAGGCAAATATAATGGGACTTATGAAAAAAATTTTTGGAGACTATAGTGAGAAACAAATAAAAAAAGTTATGCCTATAGTTGAGAAAATAAACAGCTTAGAACCAGAAATGGAAAAATTAACTGATAAAGAGCTTAGAGCTAAAACTGACTTCTTTAAAGAAGAACTTAATAATGGTAAAACGTTAGATGATATACTGCCTGAAGCTTATGCTGTTGTTAGAGAAGCATCAAAAAGAGTATTAGGAATGAGACATTTTGATGTTCAAATCATAGGTGGAATTGTTCTTCACCAAGGTAGAATTGCCGAAATGAAGACTGGTGAAGGAAAAACTTTAGTTGCAACGTTGCCAGTTTATTTGAATGCACTTACAGGAAAAGGTGTTCATGTTGTTACAGTTAATGATTATCTTGCTAAAAGAGATAGTGAGTGGATGGGTAAATTATATAGATTCTTAGGACTAACTGTAGGACTTATTTACAACAGAATGCCACAAGACCTAAAACATTCAGCATACCAAGCTGATGTTACTTATGGTACAAACAACGAATATGGATTTGATTACCTTAGAGACAACATGGTAATGCGCAAAGAAGATAGAGTTCAAAGAGAATTAAACTATGCTATTGTCGATGAGATTGATAGTATTTTAATTGATGAAGCTCGTACGCCTCTTATTATTTCTGGTAGAGATTCAAAAGCCTCAGTTGATTTATATAAAAAAGTTGACCATTTTGTAAGCAAACTTGAAGCAAAAGTTATTATCGAAGAAGATGTTAAAGATTTGGATCAAGTGGAAGATAATGAAAAATATGACTATATAGTTGACCTTAAGGCTAAGTCTGCATCGCTTACACAAAAGGGTATTGAAAAAGCAGAAAAAGAATTTGAAGTTGATAATTTAAATGATTTAGATAATTCAGAATTAGTTCATGGTATCAACCAAGCATTACGTGCTCATGGTATAATGAAAAAGGATGTTGATTATATCGTTAAAGACGGAGAAATTCTTATTGTTGATGATAATACAGGTAGAATTATGTATGGTAGAAGATATAACGAAGGTCTTCACCAAGCAATAGAAGCCAAAGAAGGAGTTAAGGTTCGTGAAGAATCAAAAACTCTAGCAACTATTACATTCCAAAATTATTTTAGAATGTATGCAAAATTATCTGGTATGACAGGTACAGCAATGACAGAGGAAGAAGAGTTTAGAGAAATCTATAGCTTAGATGTTGTTGCAATTCCTACAAATATGCCAATGATTAGAAAAGATTTAACAGATATTATCTACAAAAATGAAAGAGCAAAATTTAATGCTGTTATAGAAGATATCAAAGCTTCACATATTAAAGGACAACCAGTTGTAGTTGGTACTGTTTCAGTAGAAAATTCTGAAAAGCTTAGTAAGTTACTTGAAGATGCTGGTATAGAACATGAAGTACTAAATGCTAAAAACCATGAGAAAGAAGCAGAAATCATCGCACAAGCAGGTAAATATGGTGCTGTTACAATTGCTACAAACATGGCTGGTCGTGGTACCGATATTATACTTGGTGGAAATAGTGAATACTTAGCAAAACAAGAAATGAGAAAACAAAAGTATTCAGAGGGAATGATTGAACAGGCTACAGCATTTAATGAAACAGATGATCAAGATATTATTGCAGCAAGACAAAAGTATAAAGAGCTTGTTGATAAATATAATGCAGAAATTAAAGATGAAAAAGAAAAAGTTATTAATGCAGGCGGTCTTAAAATAATTGGTACTGAGAGACATGAGTCTCGTCGTATTGATAACCAGTTACGTGGACGTAGTGGTCGTCAAGGTGATCCAGGAGAATCTAGATTTTATTTAGCATTAGATGATGACTTGCTAAAAATCTTCGGTGGAGACATGATTAGAAAGATTTATGACAAGGTTGATATGCCTGAAGATTTACCTATCGAAGCTAAAATACTTGCAAGAACAATCGAGAATGCACAAAGTAAAGTCGAGAGTAGAAACTTCTCAATAAGAAAACACATCTTAAGCTATGATGATGTTATGAACGTTCAAAGAAATCTTATTTATGCTCAAAGAAGAGAAGTAATCGAGGGCAAAGATATTAGAGATAATATAGTTGAAATGATTGATTCTTCATGTGAAATGATAGTAGATACTTTCAGACAAGACATTGAAGAAAACAAATTAAGTAAAGATTCACTTCTTAACGAAATAAGAGTTAATCTTAACATTCCTGAAGTTGAGAGTCTAAACAAAGACCAAGTTAATGCCGATGAAGTGCTTTCTGAGATTAAAGAAAAAGCTCATGCAAGTTATGAGCAAAAAGAACAAGAAATTGGCGAGGACATTAGAGAAGTAGAAAGAGTTGTACTTCTAAAAGTTGTTGATACAAAATGGATGGATCACATTGATGCTATGGATATCTTAAAAAATGGTATTGGACTTAGAGCATATGGTCAAAAAGATCCAGTTGTACAGTATAGACAAGTTGGAGCTGATATGTTTGACGAAATGATTGCAAACATTAAGCTTGAAGTTGCAAAAATAATGCTTCATATAGTTAAACGTGGAATGAACATTAAGAGAGAGCCAGTAGCTGAAGTTACTGGGGAAAGATTAGATGATAGTTATCATGAGGATGAAGATGAGGTAGAAGAGATTGATTTTTCACCAGAAGAACTTACACCTCGTCCACAACATAGCAATTCAGAAAAACCAGAACCATATAGAAATGAAGGGCCAAAGATTGGTAGAAATGATCCTTGTCCATGTGGAAGTGGTAAGAAATACAAAAATTGTTGTGGAAAAAATCAGTAATGTCAAGGGTTTGCAGTTGAAGACAATGTTAACATAAAGAAATAAAATTGACATCTGACATCCATTTGACATCCTAAAATTAAAAATGATGTCAAAACTGAATTAAAAATCTTATAAAAGCAAAAGAGTTAAATATATAAATTTTAACTCTTTTTATTTTTTCTATTTTTAAGGAGGTTTTTAAATGGTTAATGTTAGAAAAAGAGGTAGTGGTTACCAATATTATTTTGAAGGTAATCGTGTTAATGGAAAAAGGACACAAATTGTAAAGTCTGGTTTTAAAACAAAATCAGATGCACAGAAAGAAGGTATGATAGCTTATAATGATTATTATCAAACAGGCTCAGTATTTAAGCCTTCACAAATGTTGTATAGTGAGTTTTTAGATTTATGGATTGAAAAGTATTGCAAAATTAATCTAAAATATCACACGATAGAAGCATATTCAAATATAATAAAAAATCATATAAAACCAAGAATAGGTTACTACTTAATCTCTCAAATTACACCAATGATATTACAAAATTTAATAAATGATATTTATATTGAAAAGGGTTTCTCAAAAAGATTTTTAAATAATATATTAAAAGTATTAAAAGGCTCATTTAAATATGCAACAGATGAATTAAATTATATAAAAAACAATCCTGCAATTAATACAAAAATACCTAAATATGATACTGCACCTAATGATCCAGCACATATTTTTACTGAAGAAGAAATTCAAATGATATTAAATAGATTTGAAAACAATCACTGTGTTTATTATGCTATGCTTACAGCTTATTATACTGGTTTAAGAGTATCTGAAGTTTTTGGACTAACTTGGGATGATATTGATTTTGAAAATAAAAGATTAACGGTAAATAAGAATATTTTAAAGAAAAATCAAAAAGGTGGAACAAAAGGTAACCATATTAGTGGTAATTCAACAACAGTATGGTATTTTGGAACTTGTAAAACACAAAGTAGTTATAGAACTATTGAGATAAGTGATACTCTAATTAATTCTTTAAAAAAATACAAAGATGAGCAAGAAGAAAATGAGAAAAATTATGGTGATTCCTATATGAAACATTATTCTAAAGAGGTCAAAAATGAATTTACTAATAAACCTGAAATTAAAATAATAAATGCTTGTAGCGAGTTAGAAATTGGACTTCCCGAAGTAAAATTTGTTTTTATAAAAAACAATGGAGTTTTTGAAGGAACAGATTCAATGAAATATCCATTTAAAGTAATACATTATGAACTTGGAATAAATTGTAGATTTCATGATTTTAGAGATACACATGCTACTAGATTAATTGAAAATGGTGTAGATGTTAAAGCTGTTGCTAAAAGATTAGGACATTCTAATATAAGAACTACCTATGAAATATATGTAAGAGTAACAGATAAAATGGAACATGATACAGTAAATAAATTTGATGATTTTTCTAATTTAAAACTTATATAATTTTTATATTTATTTAGTATCCTCAATATGTAGATACTAGTATCCACAAAAATGTGGAGGAAATAAAATATAATAAAAAAAATAATATAATAAAAAAATATGAAAATGAACCTTCTTATTCAAAAGATGAATTAGAAATGCTATATGATAATTGATATTCAAGGATTTATATGATATATTTTAATTACTTTAACGTTTACAAGATAAGTAATATTGTTAACAAGTAGGATAAAGAAAAATAGTAAGTTATCGCTCGGATAAAAAAATTTTTTTCTACTAAAAACAATAAAATACAATAAAACTTACTTTTAAGAAAGTATCTTACAAAAAAGTGCGTTCTTCCATTTTTAATAGAACCGATATATAATAAGGTTGTTCAAAAAAATAAAATATATGGAGGTTAAAAATGGATAGTAAAAGAATTGATTTAAAAAAGAGTTTTGTTCAAGTTTATGACTTTGGAGAAATAAAATTACACGCATATCAAACAAGCGATGTAATGGCTGATGAATGTTTTATTTTAGAAAATGATAGTGAAGTTTTTTTATTAGAATTTCCCTCTTTCTATGAAGATATGGAAGAATTTAAAAATTATATTTTAGGTTTGAATAAAAAAGTTATTGCAAAAGTATTTTCAAATCACCCAAGTGGAGGAAATGAATTTAAAGATGTTAAATCTTACGCTTCAAGAGGAACTATAAAATCAATGCAAGAAGGAGAAATATTCCATATTGTAGAAGGGTTTAAAACTGCTTTTAATGGTAGCTTTGCAAGTGAATTTCACGAAATTACAGATATATTAGAAGAATCAAAAGTAAAAATTGGTGGATTTGATTTAGAAATAACATATCACGATGAAGATGTTGAAATTGTATTTCCACAAATAAATAGTGTATATACTCATATGTTAGGACACGAATGTCATTCAATTTTACCAAGCAAAGAAGCAATAGATGGATTTATTCATCAATTAGAAGGATATTTAGAAAAAGGATATGAACTTATTTTAACAAGTCATCATACACCAGAGAATTTAGAAGATGTAAAAACTAAAATTGATTATTTAAAAAATGTAAAACAAATTGCTAATGAATCTAACACAAAAGAAGAATTTATCAAAAATGTAAAAGAAAAATATAGTGATTATAAATGTGAAAATTATTTAGAAATGACAGCAAATAGCCTATTTGCATAAATCATTAGGTGGAATATTCCACCTTAATATTTTAAATTTATAACTTTATTTTTGCTAGTTACTTTCTAAAAGGAATATGGGGGAATATAGAATGAAAAAGTTATATACAAAATGTCCTGTTGAATATACAGTTAGCATTATTTCAGATAAGTGGAAAGTTTTGATAATTAGAGATCTATTAGAAAAAGAAAAAAGATATAGTGAACTTATGAAAAGTGTTGTAGGAATTTCTGATAAAGTTCTAGCAAAGAATTTAAGAGAATTAGAACAAGATGGAATTATAAATAGAAAAGTATATGCAGTTGTTCCACCAAAAGTTGAGTATTCTTTAACAGAAAAAGGACAAGAATTAAAACAAATATTAAAAGAGATGGAAAAGTTCGGCTTAAAATATAGGGAGGAATAATAATGTCAGTAAAATGTATAAAAGATTATATAAAAAATATAAATATTGTCATTGGTTGTAATATAGGCTGTTCTTATTGTTATGCAAGAATGAATAATAATAGATTCCATACAATAGATAATTTTAATAATCCAGTATTTTTTGAAAATAAATTAAAAATGCTTGACAATAAAAGGCATATTGCTTATTTACTAACTGGGCAAAGTGATTTATCAGGTTGGAATGAAGAATGGAAAGATAAAGTTTTTTCTAAAATGAAAGAAAATAAAGATACACAATATATATTTTTAACTAAAAGACCTGAAAATATTAACTTAAAAGAAACTCCTGATAATGGTTGGTTTGGTGTAACTGTTACTTCTTCAAAAGAAAAAACAAGAATTGATTATTTAAGAAATAATATTAAAGCAAAACATTATCATATTACTTTTGAGCCAATGTTTGATGATGTAGGAAAATTAGATTTAACTAATATTTCTTGGATTGTAATAGGAACTGAAACAGGAAATAGAAAAGGCAAAATATCATCAAAAAGAGAATGGGTATTTAATATTTATAATCAAGCAAAAGAGAAAAATATACCAGTATTTATGAAAGAAGATTTATTAGGTATTTTAGATGAAGATGAATTTGTGCAAGAATTTCCTAAAGAGTTTGGAGGAATAAAATGATAGATTTAAAAAAAGTTGTAATTAAAGAAAAGAAAGTAGATACAGTTTTAACAAAATCAAATTTGCCTATTGCAGGTTATTCAATAAATCCTTATGT
>Ga0247611_10004330_pt1 | contig 19804 bp, 18 predicted proteins | sample 177DNAGHGhighgp2_FD_192422 | JGI IMG/M metagenome (GOLD analysis project Ga0247611, IMG submission 192422) | Sheep rumen microbial communities from Palmerston North, Manawatu-Wanganui, New Zealand - 1770 DNA GHGhigh gp2 | ecosystem: Host-associated > Mammals > Digestive system > Stomach > Rumen...
CTTGAAAAATTCTCCGGGGGAATTATTGATATTTCCATTTCGGTAGATTTTGCGGGGAGTATAAGGGTCTAGTCGTTCTGTGACCACAGCTTCGATTCCCGGCTTTTCGAAGTTCTTCGCCTTTCTCTCCTTCGAACCTCCTGACTTTTTACGCCTAAACCTCCTTCAAACTCTTATACTTCCCGCAAAGTCTACCTACAAACTATAGAAGAACTACCTATACGACCGCAACTGATATTAGAAAGGAGGCTAAAGTGCCTATAAACAGACCCCCAGCGCAGACTCCAGAGGCTCGAGAGAACCAATTAATAGCTGCGGCAGTCGATTTGGCTGAGCAACAGCTACGAGATGGCACTGCATCTCCTTCTGTTATCACTCATTTCCTTAAGTTGGCATCCACAAAGCAGCAATTGGAGATCGAAAAGCTCAAGAGCGAGACAGAATTTCTCCGAGCTAAGGCCGATGCTGTTCAATCTAACCAACGTAGTGAAGAACTTTACGCCGAAGCTATTGCGGCAATGAAGCGCTATAGTGGTGTTGACGAGGATTACTATGCGGAAGAGATGCTATAGCGAATTACTTCAGTTCAAAACTTTTGAAGAGAGATATTCGTATCTCAAACTGGCTGGTGAAGTTGGCGATCCTACGTTTGGGTATGATCGATATTTCAATCAGCACTTTTACCATTCATCCGAGTGGCGGAGGACTCGTAATCAAATCATTCTTCGTGACAATGGATGCGATTTGGGTATGCCAGACTACGAGATACATGGCCGTATCTACATACACCACATCAACCCCATAACAAAGGATGACGTAGAGGAGTTTAGTGATATTCTGCTCGATCCAGAGAATCTAATTTGTGTTAGCTTCGATACTCACAATGCTATACACTATGGAGACGAGCGAACTTTGCCACAAAAACCAATAGAACGAGTTCCTGGAGACACATGCCCTTGGAGGTAATATGGATAGTATTTTGGATTCAGTAAAGTCTTATTTGGGCATCAGGTCCGAGGATACCGCATTCGATCCGGATATTCTCATGGCCATAAATGCCGTGATGGTTGTTCTAAATCATCTTGGCGTTGGACCAAATGAGCCGTTTGTTGTCGAGGATTCTATGGCCGAGTGGTCCGATCTACTTGGCGACAATCCTATCGGAGGGGTTCGAGAGTATGTTAATCTCCGGGTTAAAATGCTCTTTGATCCATCCACAAATAATCAGATAATGGATGCTTTAAAAGAACAAATTGCAGAATTTGAATGGCGAATTTTGGCAGAAGTGGATAGGGCTTACTATGAATCCCGGGAGGTGGACGGTGAGTGATTTAACATATTTAGCGCATCATGGTGTTAAAGGACAGAAGCATGGTGTTCGACAGTGGCAGAATCCAGATGGCTCGCTGACTCCAGCTGGCCGAATTCATTATGGTGTTGGCGAGGCTCGAGACAAAATCGGAAGCGCTGCTAAGAGTGTCGGCACGGCGATTCGTAAAAAAGTCAAACCCACTAATGCCGAACTGAATGCCCAAATTCGTAAAGAAAAATCTAAAATTCTTAACAAGCAAAAGCGGGAAGAGTTAAAGCGACTTAAAAAGACTGGCGAAATCGAGGATCCTAAAAAGAGAGTCGGTCGTAAAAAGTATTCGGAGATGTCTGATGACGAGATAAATAGCCGAATAACTCGCCTGAAAAAAGAAGCTGAGCTCGCCGAACTTGAGATGTCTAAGAATTTAGGCCCTGGAAAACGAATGGTGGTTAAAGCTATCGAAAAAGGTATAACCACCGGAATTCAAACAGCAACTCAAAGTGGCTTGAAAACTGCTGGAGAAAAGTTTATAACCCGAACCCTTGGCTTTGATGACGACTGGAATAAGTCTCAAGACCAAAAGAAAAAAGATGAAGCTAAGGAAAAGCTTAAGCAGGTTGAAGCACGTAAGAAGCTGAAAGAGAAACGAAAAAGAGAAGCCGACGCCGATTTCAAGCGAACTATGAAAAACGTTCATAAGGCGACAAAAGGCTATCGTGAGCGATATGAGTCGCATTTTGGTGCTGACGGTAAAGGACCTAAGGAAAAAGATCAAAAAGCTAAGGTCTATCGCGAATGGGATGCTAAATAATATTCGTAAGAAGTAGGTGAAACATGCCCCTCTCAAACACAGCAACGCCGAAGTATTATGGAATGTTCCGTGAGGCTGTATTAAGAGGGGATATTCCTGTATGCGAAGAAATCTCTATGGAGATGAATCGCATCGACGCGCTTATCGAAAATCCTGGTGTTTACTATGACGAACTCGCAATGGACGGTTATGTTCGCTTTTGCGAGGATGAGTGCACTCTTACTGATGGATCAGATTTGAATCTTCTCGACACCTTTAAGCTTTGGGCCGAAGAAGTGTTTTGCTGGTACTATTTTGTTGAGCGCTCTGTGTACGAGCCAAACGAAGATGGACATGGCGGACATTGGGTTAAGAAGATTCGTAAAAAGCGTTTGACTAATAAGCAGTATTTGATAGTTGCTCGAGGTGCTGCTAAGTCGATGTATGGTTCGACGATTCAGAACTTTTTCTTGAATGTCGACACCGATACTACTCATCAGATTACAACAGCACCTACAATGAAGCAGGCTGAAGAGGTTCTCTCTCCTATTAGAACAGCTATTGCTCGTGCTCGAGGCCCGTTATTTAAGTTCCTTACCGAGGGTTCTCTACAGAATACAACCGGCAGTAAAGCTAATCGTCAAAAATTGGCTTCAACTAAAAAGGGCATTGAGAACTTTCTAACCGGATCGTTGCTTGAGGCTCGTCCTATGTCGATTGACAAGCTTCAGGGTCTTCGTCCGAAGATTTCTACGGTTGACGAGTGGCTTTCCGGCGACGTTCGAGAAGACGTCATTGGCGCAATCGAACAGGGCGCATCTAAGATGGACGACTATCTCATTGTCGCCATGTCTTCTGAGGGAACTGTTCGTAACGGGTCTGGCGATTCCATCAAAATGGAATTGATGAAGATCCTTAAGGGCGAGTATGTTAATCCTCATGTGTCGATTTGGTACTACCGTCTCGACAAGATTGAGGAAGTAGCAGATCCCGACATGTGGGTTAAGGCCCAGCCAAACATTGGATTGACTGTTAGCTATGAGACGTATCAGCTAGACGTCGATCGAGCTGAAAAAGCTCCGGCTGCGCGAAATGATATTTTGGCTAAGCGTTTCGGAATCCCAATGGAAGGTTACACATACTTCTTCCGTTACGAGGAAACCATACCTCATCCTCGTAGGGATTATTGGGGGCTTCCCTGTGCTCTTGGAGCTGACCTTTCTCAGGGAGATGACTTCTGTGCTTTTACTTTTATGTTTCCTTTTCCTGGTGGCTTCGGGGTCAAAACCCGTTGCTATATTACCTCTCGTACTCTCGACCGTCTCCCTAGTGCTATGCGGCTTAAGTACGACGAATTTCTCCAAGAGGGCTCGCTTGTTGTTTTGGATGGTACTATTCTTGATATGATGGAAGTCTATGACGATGTCGATCATTTCATCATTCAATCCGACTATGACGTGCGTTCGTTTGGATTTGACCCATACAATGCGAAACAGTTTGTGGATCGATGGGAAACTGAGAACGGCCCTTATGGCATTACCAAGGTAATTCAGGGCGCTAAAACCGAGTCGGTACCTCTTGGCGAGCTTAAAAAGTTAGCAGAAGACAGAGTTCTTATGTTTGACGAGCAGCTTATGATGTTCTGCATGGGAAACGCGATAGTTATCGAGGACACTAATGGTAATCGCAAGCTTTTGAAAACCCGTTATGACCAAAAGATTGACGCCGTATCCGCTTTGATGGATGCTTATGTCAGCTGGTCAGTGAATAGAGAGTTGTTTGAGTGATGAGTAATTTATATTTAGCACACCATGGCATTAAAGGTCAGAAGTGGGGTGTTCGTCGTTATCAGAACCCTGATGGAACTTTGACCATCGATGGTAAGCGCCGGTATAACATTAATACGAAGACTCGTACTGTAGAAACTGTTGACCCTTCGGACACCTATGCTAAACCACGTAGTAAAGAAAATCCATATTCTGCACGTCGAACTGTAAAAATTCACAATGCTCGTGAACGAGTTGGACAAGCGGCTAGAGCAAAAGTAGCTGCAGATGAGGGCGGAGATGCTCGTACTCAGCGTAGGATGCAGCGCAGGTTAAACACTGCTAGCGATAAATACTTAAAAGCAACAAAAGAACCTAGCCGTAGAACTATGAACACCTACGCATATCTTGCCGGCGGTCTGTCTTTGGTGCTAACGCCAGGAGGTCGTGCTGCTGTTAAAAGTTATACGAATCGTATGAAAGAAGTTCAACAGCGAGCAGTCATCGAAGCTAAGGCAGAGCGCGAACGCGGATATGAGTGGACTAAGCAGTTCATCAACAGTTATGCTGATGGAGCTATGGCCAAACGACCGGATAGGTACTAAAAATGGATTATTTAGCTCATCATGGAATAAAAGGTCAGAAGTGGGGTGTACGCCGTTATCAGAATCCCGATGGAACTTTGACGTCAGAAGGACGCATTCACTATGGGCTAAAAACTATTGGCAAGATTGGAAAAGAGCTATCTAGTATTCCAAGGTATCAAATAAAACGCGCCGGTACAAAATTTGGCGAAAAAGTTGATGAAAATACTCTGAAAAAGAAGTTTGGTACAGTAAGTCAGCGCATGTGCTCTAACAAAGAAAAAGCCAAATTGATTAATCGAGTAGTTTCAGATTCTAAGACTCGTGCTGGAACAGCTTCTGGTGTATACAATATTCTTAGATCAAGCGTTGGCGATATGGCCAGACATTTTGGGATAAACGCTCGTGATTTACAAACCATGTTTGATATGAGTTATGATGGATCCGATGAGTCTAGACTTATAATGAATGACTATCGAGATTTCAAGAAGATATTTCCAGGAATAAGTAACGAATCAGTAGGAATCGTTCAGGAATACTCGTTTGATGCTTTTGTCGATCGTGTTAACAAAATGCAAATAGATAAATTTAGTGTAAAGCAGAAAAGCGGTGCTCGTTCTGACGAATACATAATAAGTGAACGTCGTCCAGCAAAGACCAATCGTCTTTCGTTGGTTTATGGATCGGGGCATTCTAATTATATAGATGCTAGTAAGAACGGATGCAAAGCTTCTGTAGAATTGACCTCTAACCGAAAATTTACAGTAAACACGCTTGACACTCTTGGCTTTACAAATAAAGAAATAGCTCAAAAAACAGGATTGTCTTTAGGGCAAGTAAATAACATAATATACGGATACAAATTCGATGAGTGATCAAAGGGAGGTGACATATGCCAAATCCGACAATTCGAGAACGATTTAGCAAAGCGTGGAATGCGTTTATTGCTAAAGACAAGCGAGGCGATGCGGAGTATATCACCTCTCCAACAATGGGGTATACCACAACTTATCGCGAAGATAAGACTCGGCTTCGTATAGGATCCGAACGTACGATCATTGCCTCTATTTACAATCGAATAGCTGTAGATGTTGCTGCCATTAATCTTCAGCATTGTAGAGTTGATCAAAATGGTAAGTATATTGAGCCTATTGACTCTGAGTTAAACCAATGTCTGCGTTTATCGGCAAACATTGACCAGACGGCTCGAGAGTTTATGGTGGACGGTGTTCTTTCGCTACTCGATGAAGGCACTATTGCTGTGGTTCCTGTCGATACAACCTTTGACATAACCAACCAAGGTTCATATGATATTTTGTCAATACGAGTTGGCAAGGTTACACAGTGGTATCCGGAACATGTCCGGGTGGATGTCTACAATGATCGTAATGGACGACACGAAGAAATCACTCTACCAAAGTCCGTAGTTGCGATTATTGAGAATCCGTTCTACGAAGTAATGAACAAGCCTAATTCCACGCTATCTCGACTTAGGAACAAGCTTGCCTTGCTTGACGCAACTGATGATAAGCAAAATTCGGATAAGCTCAACCTGATCATTCAGATGCCTTACGGTCTTAAGGGCAAGAACCGAGAAGATCGAGCAAAAGAGCGAATTAAAGACATTGAGATGCAGCTTGTGGATTCCAAATATGGAATCGCCTACATGGATGCAACTGAGAAGATTGTTCAGCTTGGTCACCCGATTGAAAACAAACTTCTCGAAGAGATTCAGTATCTTACTGAGACTCTTTACGCTCAGCTTGGCTTAACTCCTTCAGTGTTCGATGGCACTGCTGATGAGAAAGAAATGATTCAGTATTACAATCGAACCCTTGAGCCGATTCTCGCTGCTTTCGTTGATGAGTTCAATCGAAAGTTTCTAACTCGAACTGCTAGGACTCAAGGTCAGGCTATCAGTTACTTCAGGGATCCGTTCCGTCTTGCTCCCGTTGAGACGCTGGCTGCAATCGCGGATAGCTTTACGGCAAACGAGATTGTCAGTGCAAACGAATTCCGAGCAGTTCTTGGATTCCAGCCTTCTAACGATCCTCGAGCCGATCAGTTGCTTAATAAGAACATTAATCCTATTGCGGATGATCCGAATGCTCAACCCGCAATGGCTGAGGGCTTAGAAGAGCAGCAAGGTCTTCAAAATGGTAATGGACTTGATACCGAAATAGACGTCGAGTCGTTGAGCCTTGAGGAAGCAGAAGAGTATTTGCGTCAGCTTGAAGAGCTTGAGAAAGAGCTCGGTGGTTCTAATGGCTGATATTTCTCATGCATACGAGTCTAAATACGTCAATAAAAAAGCCTCAGCGGTTCGTCGCACTCGTGGATATTTCGATACAAAAAGCATCATCGGCAGGGACGTAGATACCAAATACGGATCGTATAAAAAGCCTTCTGGTAAGAAATACGCATCCAAATACTACGACCCCGTAGCAAGGCACGAAAGATATTTGCGAGAACGGTCTTCTTTGGGTATTGGCGGTGGCCGATCTGGCGGAGGAGGTTCTGGAAGAGGCTCCGGTAAGTCAGGTAGGAGCTCTGGAGGATCGGGGCGTGGTGGACGGGCTAGTAACTCTGCCAAAATAGCTCAAACTATTCAGAAACTTAGAGAAGAAAGTTCCTTGAATACCGATGCTCAGCGAGAAGCGGCTCGTAGAAAGATACAAGATCTTCGGAACGAACTTCGAAAGCAAATTGTGAAGATGCGAGGAGTTGACGAAGACACTGTAGGCGTTAATGTTTCTGACATCCGAGGCCGAATTCAGGCAATTCGTGAAGAAATGGAAAAGACCGGTGGCGATCTGCAAAAGTGGATTTCGCATGAAAAAGACGCATTAGAGCGTCGAATTGCTGCCGTCTATAACGCAAACGGACAGAAGTATACTCCGCGTTTACAAGCTGATAAAGAGCGTGCGTCTAAGAAGAGAAACAAAGAAGTTAATTCGAGGGCGGATGCGATTTATAAAAGTAAGTCCAAGAAGAAGTAGGTGAAATTATGGGTTATGATTTCAGTGGCTATGCCACGAAGAATGACCTAACTTGCGGTGATGGTCGCATTATCCGCAAGGACGCGTTCAAGGATTGCGACGGTAAGACCGTTCCGCTGGTGTGGCATCACATCCATAATGATCCTATGAACGTCTTAGGTCATGCCGATCTGGAGAATCGTGATGATGGCGTTTACGCGTACTGCTCATTCAACGATACTCCAGCTGGTCAAAATGCTAAGGAACTTGTTAAGCATGGCGACATTACCTCGATGTCTATCTATGCAAACAAGCTCAAGCAGCAGGGTAGCAACGTCATTCACGGCGTTATTCGTGAGGTAAGCCTGGTCATGGCTGGCGCTAATCCCGGTGCGCTTATCGATCCACTCAGCATTCAGCATGACGATGGCGACCTGACGGAGCTGGACGACGAAGCTATTATTTATTCTGGTGAGCTGTTCCATTCCGAGGATCTTGCTCATGCCGATGACGAGAATGATGAGGACGATATGCCCAATAAGAGCAACGATAAGACTGTTCAGGACGTTATCGATTCGATGACGGAGGAGCAGAAGAATGTTATGTACTTCATGGTTGGCCAAGCTCTAAAGGAGAAGAGTGGCGCCGATGATGAGGATGTTGAGCACGACGATTTAGGAGATGACATGCATCGCAACGTTTTTGATCAGACTGTTGATGACGACACCGAGGTTCTGTCTCATGATGCCATGAATGAGATTCTGGCGGAGGCTCCTCGCATTGGTAACCTTAAGGACGCGTTCCTGGAGCATGGTATCGAGAACCTCGAGGTGCTTCTCCCCGACTATAAGAACCTCGACAACACCCCGACTTGGATTAAGCGTGAGACTGAGTGGGTCACTTCGCTTTGGGGTTCTCTGAAGAAGACGCCGTTCTCTCGTATTCGTTCGCGTTATGCCAACATTACCGAGTATGAGGCTCGTGCCCGTGGTTACATCACTGGTAACCAGAAGATCGAGGAGTATTTCTCGATTGCATCTCGTACCACCACTCCGACCACTGTCTACAAGCTGCAGAAGCTTGACCGAGATGACATCGTCGACATCACGGACATCGACATCGTCGCTTGGATGAGGCAGGAGATGCGTGGTATGCTCGAGGAGGAGCTTGCTGCTGCGGTCCTGATTGGTGATGGCCGTCCTTCGAACGACGTCTCCAAGATTAACGAGTCTAACATTCGTCCTATCTACACCGACGATGATCTGTTCTGCATTCATGAGCTGGTCACCATTCCGTCTAACGCAACCGACGTCCAGCTGGCAAAGGCTCTTATCCGTGTTGCGCTTCTTTCTCGTAAGAAGTACAAGGGCACCGGTCGGCCGTGGTTCATCACCACTAATGACGTGATCACTCGTATGCTGCTTGCCGAGGATCAGATTGGTCATCGTCTGTATAACAACGATGCTGACCTTGCGGCTGCTCTTCGTGTCAGCCGCATTCTTGAGGTTCCTATCCTTGAGGGTGCCACTCGTACCGCTCAGATTCCCAATCCTAGTGGTTCTGGCACCGTTGCTCAGACTCGTACTCTTCTTGGTCTGATCGTTAACCCGAGCGACTATGTCATTGGTGCTGACAAGGGTGGCGCCGTGACGATGTTCGATGACTTCAACCTTGACTTCAACAAGTATGAGTACCTGATTGAGACCCGTTGCTCGGGTGCTCTGAAGGATCCGTACACCGCCATCGCTCTTGAGACCACCGATACGCTGCCGTTCGACTTCGGTCCGCGTTCTGGCGACTTCTCTACGGCGACTAAGACTAAGGACGCTAATGGCTGGCCTGAGGGGTATCCGAACTATACTCCCGCGAACAGTTCCTCCGAGGGTTCTGACGGCCAGTAGTCAAAATCGTAAGGAGATAACGAATGGCTAGGTATTATGGGAATATAGGATTTGCGACTCCTACTGAAACTTCGCCTGGTATTTGGGAGGATGTCATTGAGGATCGTCCTTATAAGGGTGATATTTTACGAAACGGTCGCCGTTATGACAATTCGGAAAACATTAATGACAATCTTGTGATAACAAACCAGTTTAGTATCATATCGGATGCGTTTTTATATTCCCATATACCTTCCCTTCGTTATATCGAATATCTGGGTTCGAAATTTAAGATAACATCGGTCGATATCGAACGGCCTAGGGTGATTATTAACGTTGGAGGTGTATATGTCTCGTGAGACTAGGCGACTTGCTTTGCACGAAAAGCTTGTCGAATTACTGGGAACTAGAAACGTATATTTTCAACCTCCAGCATCTATCGTTATGAAATACCCGTGTTTTGTGTATTCATATGAAGATAGTAACAAGTTTTTTGCTAACGACAAGCCTTATATGGTTTACGATCGTTATACGCTTACGTTGATCACAAAAGACTCCTACCCTACGGAATTGCTCGAGTCGATCGAAGCTATGGACTATTGCGATTTCGAACGACAGTATTCATCGGATAATCTCCATCATTTTTCGTTTAGATTATTCCTTAAAGAAGGAGCTTTAAATGTCTAAGTTAGTTTGGGATGCTATTGGTGAGCATATTTACGAGACTGGTGTTGACCATGGCGTTCTGTACCAGGTGACCACCCAGGGCAAGTATAGCAATGGCGTTGCCTGGAACGGTCTGACTTCGGTTTCCGAGTCTCCGTCTGGTGCTGAGGCGCAGAAGCAGTACGCCGACAACATGAACTATCTGACTCTGTACTCGGCGGAGGAGTTTGGCGCTACCATCGAGGCTTTCACTTATCCAGATGAGTTTGAGCAGAACGATGGCTTCGCTACTCCGACTAAGGGTATGCGTATTGGTCAGCAGAGTCGTAAGTCGTTTGGTCTTTGCTATCGTACCAAGATTGGTAACGATGTGGCTGGCGACGATCTTGGCTACAAGCTGCATCTGATTTATGGTTGCCGTGCTGCTCCGTCCGAGCGTGGCTATGCGACTATTAACGATTCTCCCGAGGCTATTACGTTCTCTTGGGAGGTCAGCACTACTCCTGTTCAGATCGAGGGTTATGAGCCAACGTCTCAGATTGTAATCCCCTCTACCGACTTCACGGAGCAGGCGGATAAAACCAAGCTCACCCTTCTCGAGAGTGTTCTGTTTGGTACCGATGGCGAGGGTCAGTCTACTGGCACCGTTCCTACCCTGCCTCTTCCCGAGGTTGTTGAGAAGATTCTGGACGGTACTATCACGACTGTCGAAGCGGCTCTCGCTGCCTAGTCAAAATGGTAAGTGGGAGGTATTCGGAGCGCTCGGGACTCAGGAGAATGCCATTAGCTGATTCGGCGGGGTTTTGGCTTAAAACAGGATTCGGGTTCAGAATAGCGGTTCGCATAGCGAGCGGTTTCTGGGTGAGAGACAAAGGGTGACTCTCCGGCCGGTGGGGCTGACCGGCTACATGGGGGTGTGGCGAAATGGCACACGCAGGAGACTTAAAATCTTTCGACATATAGTCATGAGGGTTCGAATCCCTCCACCCCCACCATATGGGACCGTAGCTCAGTTGGTAGAGCAGGGGACTTTTAATCCCAAGGTCATGGGTTCGAAACCCATCGGTCCCACCATTTATTGTGAGAGAAAGGATAGCTATGGAAACCATTAATGTTTCACCAAGTCCGGAGTCAATGCTCGATGCTTTTGTTGATTTCTACAACAATAATATCGCAGATTTCGATGTTCCTAAGATTGAGCGAGACGAGGCGTTTATTGTCTGGTTCTGCTATATCGTAGGAAACGCTAAGTGCCTAATTTCGACAACTAGGCCTGATCATATGTATTACGAGCTGACTTATCATCTTGATAAGGAACAGCTTCATGTGGATGCATATAAGAAGGTTAAGCATACTTCTTTTGACTTTTAGAGAAAGGCGTTACCATGATTAAGTGGCCCATTACATATACCGATTACAATGGTGAGCAGCAGACCGAAGATTTTTATTTCAACCTGAACAAGGCTGAAGTTATGGAGATGCAGCTCGAGGCAAATGGCGCGTATTCCGATTATCTTCAGAGGATTGTTGATCAGCGGGATGGAAAGAAAATCGCACAAGAGTATCGTAGGATTATTCTGAAGTCTTATGGTGAGAAATCTCCTGATGGACGTCGTTTTATCAAGTCGGATGAGCTTACTTCTGCTTTCGAGCAGACCGAAGCCTATTCTGAATTGTATATGCAGCTTGGTACGAATTCTGAGCTGGCTAAGAAGTTCTTGGAAGGCGTGTTCCCCAAGGTAGAGGAATCCGATGGTTCTCCTAATATTGAGAATCATATGAGTCTAGTTTAGTGGTGATTAGAGTGCTCCATATAAAGGTTCCAGCTCAAGAGTTTTATGACGAATCTAACAATGAATTTATCGAACTTCCAGAGCAGACCTTGACTATGGAGCACTCTTTGATCTCCATCTCAAAATGGGAAGCTAAATGGAAAAAACCGTATCTTTCAAAAGCGGTTAAAAAGACTCGAGAGGAAACTTTCGATTATTTGCGATGCATGACGGTGTATCCAACAAATGTAAATCCGTTAGTTTATCGTGCTCTTACTAAAGAAAACATTGCTGAGATTGTGGATTACATTGAAAATCCGATGACAGCGACAACAATTCACCACTATGAACGTGTTACGCCGAAAAAAGAGATTTTAACGAGCGAACTCATATATTATTATATGATAGCTCAGAACATACCGGTTGAATTTGAGAAATGGCACATTAATCGTTTGCTCACATTGATTGAAGTGTGCGCTATTAAGAATAATCCAAAGGGTAAGAAGATGAGCAAGAGCGCTATCGCTAAACAGAATCGAGCCCTTAACAATGCAAGAAGGGCCAAGTATAAGACCAGAGGATGATATGGGTAACTTAATTAGTCTAAAATCTTCTGGTAATTTTAAAAAGACCAGATTATTCTTAAAAGCGATAAAAGAACGAAAAATTTATAGCATCTTAGATTCGTACGGGCAAAAGGGCGTTGATATTTTGTCAGCCAACACACCTGTTAGAACCGGAGCTACAGCAGCATCTTGGACGTATGTTAAAAATGTGTCAGATAGTGAGATTTCATTAGAGTGGCATAATACGAACCTGGCCAACGATGGAAAAACGCCTGTTGTTATTTTAATAATAAAAGGGCATGGTACTAGAACGGGTGGCTATGTGGCTCCTAATGATTTTGTAACGCCTTTAATGGAGAATCTTTTTAGCGAAGTGTCCGACGCCGTGTGGAAGGTGGTGACATCTTTATGAGCAGCACTGACGAACGTGTTGTGTCAATGAAATTTGACAATACAGGATTTGAAGCTGGCGCCACCAAGGCGATTGATATTTTAGAGAAGTTAGAAAAGGCTTTAAAGTTTGACAATGGAACGTCCGGTATCGAAAGCGTCAAAAAAGCAGTTAGTGGCTTTGATATGGACAATGTCTCTGATAGTGTTGAAGAGTGCTCTAGCCGATTCGGAGCATTTGAGGCATTTGTTACAGGGATATTTCTAAATCTGGGTAATCGTGCCGCCAATTTTGGAATAAACATGGCGAAGAACCTCACAGTAAAGCCGCTAATGGATGGCTTTGGTGAGTATGAGACCCAGATTCGATCTGTTCAGACGATATTGTCAAACGCTGGAGAAAAGCTAAAGGAGCAAGGCTTTACCACTCAAGATCAGCAGATTGAAAAGATCAATCAAACTCTTGACGAATTGAATACTTACGCCGATAAAACCATTTATAATTTCTCTGAAATGACGAGAAACATCGGCACATTCACTGCTGCTGGTGTCGACCTCGATACGGCTGTGACTTCAATTAAGGGTATCGCTAACTTGGCTGCTGCGTCCGGCTCTACTTCTCAGCAAGCATCCACTGCCATGTATCAGCTTTCCCAGGCCATCGCATCTGGTACGGTCAAACTCCAGGACTGGAACTCGGTAGTTAATGCTGGTATGGGTGGCGAATTATTCCAAGAAGCATTAAAACGAACCGCACGAAATCATGGTATTGCTGTTGATGCAATGATTGAAAAGAACGGTTCTTTCCGAGAATCTTTGCAAGAAGGCTGGATTACTTCCTATATTCTTACAGAGACCTTGTCCCAGCTCACAATGTCATACGAAGAAGTTGGCGACGAAGCGTATAACGCAAATCTGGAGATTCTCAAGAATCAGGGATATTCTGATGATGACGCTAAAGCAATTCTCGATCTTGCTAAAAATGCAGAAGAGGCTGCTACAAAAGTTCGAACTTGGTCGCAGTTGTGGGAAACAGTAGGTGAAGCTCTTGGTTCGGGTTGGGCCACCACCTGGAGAACTATCGTTGGTGACTTTCTAGAAGCAACTGACTTATTCACCCATCTTAGCAATGGCATAACGGGAATAATCTCGGCTTCTGCTGATGCTCGCAATGCGGTTTTGGCCGATTGGGCTGCCGCTGGTGGTCGAACTGCACTGGTCGATGGAATAAAGTATATATTTGACGCCATAACTTCTGTCGTTGAGACTTTCGGTCAAGCATTTAGCGATGTCTTTGGAATTTCTGCAGAGCAGTTGTTCAACATATCTGCAGCGTTCGCCTCGTTTGCAGAAAAATTAGTTCCAAGTCAAGAGGCTGTTCAGTTCTTATACGATTTGCTGTACAACGTATTTACTGTTGTGCACAGTGTTCTTGGCGTTTTCGGTAACTTCATCCGAATTGTTGCGGGTGTGGCTTCGGTTGTTTGGAAGCTCGTTTCGCCGTTTGTAAAATTAGCAGCTATTTTGGTAGGCGGAGTCGTTAAAGGATTAGCGTTTGTCTCGTCCTTGATATTAAAGATTACTGACTATGTGGAAGCTTTTATTGGCTTTGGCTTATCCAAAATAAGTGCTTTTATCGATTATATTTATGGCGGAATTTCTAAACTGTCCGGACCTTTTGGCTCTGTTTTAGATGCTATAAAGGTTTTAATTGGCGTAGTTCCGTCATTAGCTAGGGCTTTTGTAAATCTTATAACTCAATCGGAACCCTTTAAATTCATCGTTGATTCGTTTAAGAGTTTCGGAGATTACGCCAAAAGTAAGCTGATAGGCGTCTTCGATAAATTAAAGACTGCATTTTTTGGAGCAAATAAGCAGCGAAATAATTATGCTAAAAGCTGGGAGAAGTTGACACCATTCCAGAAAGCGGCTACTGTTTTTGAATCGGTTGCGTCTAAAGTAAAGAATTTTGCAACCGGTTTCATTGAGGCATCTGATAAGGTTGGATATTTACGAGATGCCGTATCGTCAGTTGTTGATCGTATAAAAAACAAATTCAAAAGCTTATTTTCGTTTATTTCCAGTCCAGCATTAATTGGTTCTGCAATAAGCAACATGGTGACGAATTTGAAATCCAAGGTCGTTGGACTGATCGATAAAGTTTTCGGAGAAGATGTTTCACAAAGACTTGCGAGCGGAGTTTCTGCATTCTTTGATCCTATAGCAGACTTTTTCGGAATGTCACTCCAGCGATTTGAGACATGGGGCGAAGCAATATCGAAAGTTATTGAAGGAATCAAAAAGATTTTTGGAAAAGGCCAGATTGGTGTAATTTTTAGAAGTCTTTTTGGATATTTTTCTGATTTAGCAAAATCTGGAAAATCGGTTCCTGATATGGTCGCTACGGTTTTTCTGGATGTTGTCGAAGCGGTAAAATACGGAGCCACTCATATACCTGAGCTTTTATCGAAAGCTGCTCAGCTAACGAAGAACGAAATAGATAATTTAATAAAGAATGCTTCGGAATTTAAAGACAAGTTTGTTGAAAAATTCAGAGAAGCTATTAGTAAAATGCCGTCTCCTGAGGAGATAGGCAAAGCTATCGGATCTTTTATAACAGCTGTTCGTGATTTCTTTTCTAAGAAGTTTTCCGAGTTATTCAGTGGCGATTCCGACTTTGCAATAGATGGATCCTTTATTGTAAACATGATTCGAAGTGCTATTGAAAATGTTGGAAAACTTATATCTGGCATAAAGGTTAGCCTTCCTGAAAACTTTCTCTCTGATATATTCTCTAGCATAGGCACTAGCTTATCCGAGGCTTTTGGATCTTTATTTGATGGTATAAAATTAGATAACGCGGAAGACGCTATCAATACGCTTCTCGATAAAGTGAGTACTTTCTTCGATAAGAATGGTCGACTGATCGCGTTGGTTCCAATTTTCGATTTTATACATTCCTTAAGCTCTATGAATCGAGGAATTGGTAAATTCGGAAAGACTTTTGGAAAGAATTTTAGGAAATTCGGAAAAAGCATAGGCGACGGCTTATCGGATTTCGGCAAAGGTTTCACGAGTTTCAAAAAGCAAACCAAAGCTCAAGCTTTTATGCGAATAGCGGCTGGTATGCTTATTTTGGCGGCCGCGTTATGGGTTCTTTCCAAAATACCTTCAGATCGTTTGATCGAAGTGGCTAAGGTTCTTGGCATACTTGCGGTTGGAATAGCCGCTCTATCCTTGGTTGTTGGAGGAATTGCCAAATTAACCGATATGGATTTGGATGCAGTAGGAAAGTCTATTGCTGGGTTTGGCATTGGAATTCTGGCTTTGGCTGCTGCCGTATGGATATTCTCCAAAATACCAGGCGATAAGGTAGAGGACAGCATGAATCATGTGCTTACTTTGATTGCCGGACTTACCTTAGCTTTGGTAGATATTAGCCTAGTTGGGGCAGATTTGAAGGGCGCTGCTGCTACTCTTGTGGCGATGGCTGCTGCAATAGTTCTTTTGATGATCCCGATACAAATACTCGGACGAACTCCCGATGATGTTCTTACCAAGGGCGGTAATGCTGTAGGCATGATTGCCGGAGTTTTAACAGGTGCTATTTCCATAATGGAACTTGCCAACATTCATAAAAGTTCTATTTTAGGAGCGGCTCCAACACTTTTAGCTCTGGCGATATCGATAACATTGCTTATGATTCCAATAGAAATACTCGGACGAACTCCTGATGATGTTTTGCATCAAGGAGGTAACGCGGTTGGACTCATAGCTGGTGTGTTATCTGCAGCTATAGGTTTGATCGGGTTAGTCGGAAAGCACTCTATGAGTATTTTGGCAGCAACTCCGGCGTTACTTGCGTTGACACTCTCCATAGGATTGGCCATCATTCCGATAAAGATTCTTGGCAACACCGATTCGGAAGAGCTAAAGCGTGGTGGCAACGCTGTTGGACAAATAGCAGGTGTTTTAAGTCTCGCAATAGCTTTAATAGGAGCTGTCGCATCGCATGCTGTTGGAATCTTGGCGGGTTCTGTTGGTCTGATTGCGTTGTCGGTTGCTGTTGGACTTATTGCTCTAATTGTCGCAGGCTTATCGAAAATAGCTGCTCAAAATCCAGCAGCGTTAGAGGAATCTGTAAATTCGATAATTAAGATTATTGGAATACTTGTCCTAGGCCTTGCTGGAATAGGCGCAGTTGGTGTTGGAGCTGGTACTGGCTTAGCGGCTATTGCTGGTGGAATTACTCTGCTTGGTTTGTCTTTTATGGTTCTTGCTGGAGGAATTATGCTTCTTCAGAATGGACCGAACTGGGAAGCCATATCTAGTGGAATAAATAGCGTCGTTACTTCTATACAGCAATTTGCTTCTGACATTGGAACAAAAGCTAAAGAAGCTGTGGACAATTTCACAAGCAACATCAGAAGAATGAAAGACGATGCTATAGAAGCCGGCAGAAATGCTATTCAAGGATTACTGAATGGTATTGGAGAAAAAATCGGAGAACTTGGTACAAAGGCTCAGGAAGTAGCATCGTCGTTTATTAATTCTGTCAAGAGTTTCTTCGGTATTGCTTCTCCGTCCACCGTTATGGCTGGAATCGGAGGAAACATAGTCCAAGGATTGATCAACGGCATAGGCGACTTCTTGGGTTCGCTTGGTGCAAAAGCTCAAGAGCTTGGATCGACGATACTTAATGGAGTCGCTGGACTTCCCGGAACCCTTATGACAAAAGGCTCTGAGGCTGTTGGTGGATTCATTGCTGGTGTTGGAAATGTCGCAGGCGGAGCTATTGAAAAAGGATCAGAGTTGGCTTCTGGCTTTGTGAATGGAGCTAGAAACCTGTACACGGACCTAAAGAACAAAGCATCCAACGGCGTTACTGGATTTGTTCAGGGAGCTAGTTCTAAAATCCGTGACGTTTCTTCAAAATCGAAAGAGATTTCGACAAAGATGGTCAACGGACTTTCTAATCTAAAGACCAATCTTAAGCGAAAAGCTACAGAAGGCGTTAGTGCTTTTGTGCAAGGCATAAATGGAAAGCTTGGCTCGGTTAAAAGTGCCGCCTCAAACATTTCCAGTAGTGCTTCAAAGGGATTAGGTTCTTTATATTCTAAGTTCAAATCAGCAGGTTCCAATGCTGGATCGGGATTTGTCGACGGCATAGGTTCTATGATTTCTTCGGCTGCCTCTAAAGCCGCGCAGTTAGCTAAGGCGGCAATAGACGCTGCAAAGAGAAATCTAAAAATCAATTCTCCGTCTAAGGTTTTTCGATCGATAGGTGCATCTACTGGTGAAGGCTTCATCCAAGGAATCGATAGAGGAACCGCAAGTGTGGCTAAAGCCAGTGCTTCTTTGGCAGGCAATGTTATTGATTCATTCTCCGAAGCTTTATCTATGGCCACAATGAGCGGTGACGACTTGCTGGATATTGACGATCCTGTGATTACTCCAGTTCTCGATACGTCCGATATTGATTACAGCATGGATCGACTCCGGACTTCAATGGGGATGGGCTTTAACGATCTTTCCATTGGCAACCTTAACTACACTGGAGAACTTTCGGCAAAGATTTCCGATTACAACGATCTTAATAAACAAACACTAGACGCTATCGCCAACAACCAGCTTGATTACAACTTGCTTGGTGCGGCGGTTGCAAACGCATTAATCCGATCCGGAGTGCATGTCGAAATAGACGGCGGGCAACTCATGGGTTATTTGGCCGGTGAAATTAGCGATGCTCGTCGTATGTACGGATAAGGAGTTCTAATGGCTGAGCTTGTTAATGGCACATATGCCATCATATCACTTTCGTCTAGCTTAGCTCTAGGCATTGGCGCAGGAAACGCCATAACTTTAACCGAATCTGACATGGATTCTGCGAATAAAGATCAGGTATGGAATGTATTTAAAACCGAACATGACATTACCATCTCTGGCGAAGGTACTGCTCGAGATACATGGTTTATCAAGTCTGTAAAATCGGGTAAAATCGTAGCTCCGAAAGACTATGTAAGTGACGTTTCTGGAGAAGATATTCAACAGGAAGATCTTAATACAGAGCGCTATGACGAAGATGACGCAACTCCCGATGAAGATTACATAACAGTTCCAACCTATGACGACACTTGGGATACGTCTTGGCTGATTGTTGATACTGGCACTACATATACAGATGACGATGATATTTATACCGTCTACAACATTCGTCGTGTTCTATCTGTGTATGAAACGGAAAATCAGGACGCGCAGAATACCATGTCTGTCGCAATGTCTGTTCAACCAGGAACTGATCCAAAGCTTATTACGGAAACTTATGATTCTTCTTCAGCTGCTCAAAAGTGGATATTTGTTCCGACTGAGTTTTTGGATGAAAATGGTCTTTATACGATTCGTTCCGCAGTTGATCCTAACTTTGGTCTAATTGTTCCGTCGAAATCTACAGCAGCCGGTGCATCCATCAAAATCGGAAGTATTGGCTTTGATAAAAATCAACAATTTCGAGTTGAACAATCGGGTAAGGCATACCGTCTTCGTCCGCATCATTCTGGCAAAGCTGTTGATATTTACAACAATACTCCAAAAGCGAATGCCGACATAATTCAGTATACCACTAACCGTTCGTTGTATAACACTTCTGAAAAACAGTTTATGGCTGTTGTAAAAGGCAATGCTAAAGGCGCTCAAAAAGGATATTTAGAGTATGTTCTTTCTAGCACTTCGACGACTTTCACCATGACTGTTACAAAGATGGTGCTATACACGACATTCGCTAAGGGTCTGCCTTATAACACAAAGCTTAAAGTTCGTGTTCAGAGTGCTCCAGGCGTTACAAACAACATCAAAGCTGGCAAATTTGCAGAAAAGAACGTAAAGGCCGGACTTGCAAAGAATAAGACGAAAGTTAACTTCGGCTTAAGCGGATTTGCGTTCACATATTCTCGTGGAAGCTCTGCGGTTAGACGTACTGTGAAGCTTCGCATGACAACGAGGCCTTCTGTATACTTAGGAACCACCACGACAAACATTACCACAACATCCGGTAAAAAGAATAAAAAGATCGTGGTTGACGGCAAAACTGTAGTCGCTGCCAA
>Ga0247611_10004331_pt1 | contig 19803 bp, 17 predicted proteins | sample 177DNAGHGhighgp2_FD_192422 | JGI IMG/M metagenome (GOLD analysis project Ga0247611, IMG submission 192422) | Sheep rumen microbial communities from Palmerston North, Manawatu-Wanganui, New Zealand - 1770 DNA GHGhigh gp2 | ecosystem: Host-associated > Mammals > Digestive system > Stomach > Rumen...
CTGAGACCCATCATAAGTTTGCAGCCGAGTGGTTCCGCAAGCTCTACGACGAGGGAAAGCTGAAGGAGGTGACTACCGAACAGCTCTACGACGAGGAGGCCCATCAGTTCCTGGCCGACCGCTATGTCACGGGCGAATGTCCACACTGCCACAACCAAGGTGCCTACGGCGACCAGTGCGAGAAGTGCGGACGTGACCTCTCACCTACGGAGCTCATCAATCCGAAGTCAACCATCTCAGGCTCGACACCTGTTATGCGTGAGACGAAGAACTGGTACCTGCCCCTGAACGAATATCAGGACTGGCTGAAGGAGTGGATTCTGGAGGGACACAAGGAGTGGCGCTCGAATGTCTACGGACAATGCAAGTCGTGGCTCGATATGGACCTGCAGCCACGTGCCATGACACGCGACCTCGACTGGGGAATCCCCGTACCCATCGAGGGGGCTGACGGCAAGGTGCTATACGTCTGGTTCGATGCCCCCATCGGCTATGTGTCGAACACGAAGGAACTCTGCGAGCGTGACCCTGAGCGCTGGGGTGACTGGCGTCAGTGGTGGCAGGACGAGGATACACGTCTCGTGCATTTCATCGGCAAGGACAACATCGTTTTCCACTGCATCATCTTCCCTGTGATGATGAAGGCTCACGGCAAGTATATAATGCCCGATAACGTTCCTGCTAACGAGTTCCTGAACCTAGAGAACGATAAGATTTCGACCTCGCGCAACTGGGCAGTGTGGCTCCACGAGTATCTCGTCGACATGCCTGGCAAGCAGGACGTGTTGCGCTATGTGCTCACGGCAAATGCCCCTGAGACGAAGGACAATAACTTCACATGGAAGGACTTCCAGGATCGTAACAACAATGAGCTAGTTGCTGTCTATGGCAACTTTGTCAATCGTGCTTTGCAGCTGACGAAGAAATACTGGAACGGAATCGTACCTGCCTGTGGCGAGCTGCAGGAGGTCGACAAAGTAGCTATTGCTGAGTTTAAGGATGTGAAGGATAAGGTGGAGCAGTTGCTGGAGCAGTTCAAGTTCCGCGATGCTCAGTTCGAGGCTATGAACCTCGCTCGCATCGGCAACCGCTATATCACGGAGTGCGAGCCTTGGAAGGTTTGGAAGACAGACCCAAAGCGTTGCGAGACTATCCTCAATATCTGTCTGCAGCTGACGGCCAACCTCGCCATCGCCTTTGAGCCATTCCTGCCGTTCTCTTCAAAGAAACTGCGCGAGATGCTCGCTATCGACAGTTTCGAATGGGAACAGCTGGGCAGCACAGACCTGCTGAAGGCTGGTCATCAGCTGGGTGAGCCTGTTCTGCTCTTCGAGAAGATTGAAGACGAGACCATCCAGAAGCAGCTCGATAAACTGGAGGCAACCAAGAAAGCCAACGAGGCAGCTGCCTGGAAACCTGCTGAAATCAAGAAAGAGGTGAGTTTCGAGGACTTCGAGAAACTCGATATCCGCGTTGGCCTGGTTAAGGACTGCGTAGCTGTGAAGAAGTCGAAAAAGCTGCTCCAGTTCACCATCGACGATGGCACAGGTACCGACCGCACCATCTGCTCTGGCATTGCTCAGTTCTATGAGAATCCTGCCGACCTTATAGGCAAGCGCATCCTTTTCGTGGCTAACTTCGCGCCTCGCAAGATGATTGGCATCGAAAGCCAGGGTATGATCCTTTCAGCTGTCGATAGCGACGAGAGCCTCAGCGTGGTCACAACGACGAAAGAAGTGAAGCCTGGAAGTCAGGTGGGATAAACGAAATCAACGAACGTGTGACAGACGAAACAGAAATAATACAATAAGAAATCAGGCAGTGGTCATTTCAACCGCTGCCTGATTTCGTCGATGGTTAGTCGTTCATCAAAATTGAGATAGTAGTGTCGATGGTCTGACACCCGCTTCTCTACAGGTGGCAGCTCCATATAGTCGCCATAAAGGCAGGTGAGGTAGTCGTCCCATTCTCGTGGCACTACAACGGTAGTATCGGCAAAAGGCAGACTGATGGTATCCTCAAACCATTCGCGCTTGAAGATACGTCCGGCCCATTGCGTCACGCATACCGTATTGTCGCCGTAGAAACTGCTATACCATTTCTGGTAGTCCAAGAAGCGCTTAAGGAGCAACTTCTTAAAAGGTCTGGCCAGGATGTTGACGATTGTGTTGCGATGGTCTACGGCATGCTGGTAGTTGTAGAATTTCTTCAGGCTCTTGCGTTGGATAGCTGTCAGTTTATCGTAGCTAAAACTGAAGTTATCGAGTGGGAAAATGTCGACATAGACACCCATGATAAACGGATAGTATTCCTCTTCCCAGAGTGTGGTGTGCAGGTCGATTATCTTGGCAAAAGGCAGGTAATAGTCCTTATCGCGCAGGGAGAGGACATCGAAATCCTCTCGGCGACACTCCTCCTTCAGGTCGAGTAGACGCTCATAGTCGCGACGAGGCATATAGATGTCGATATCGTCATCCCAGGGAATGAAGTCCTTGTGCCGGACAGCACCCAGTACCGTACCACCACAGGCTACATAGCGCAGGTGATGACGCTCCAGGAAGTCGACAGTGAACTTGAAGACGTGGAGCAACTGCTGCTTGAAGCGTCTACTGAAATTTTCGTCCATCACCTGTTCCATATTGATGTTTCTATCATGTTCTTTTGATTACTTTTCGAGCATATTGAGGAACTGCTCAGCACACCACAGCTGCCACTTCTGATTGCCAGTCAGCTGATCCATCGGAATATCCTTGCGGAACTCTGGACGCTTCGGTCCCTCCCAATCCTTGAAGATGGCATCGACCGGTCGTGGCATGGGTATCTTGAAGGGAATGGCGCGTTCGGGATATTTGATATGGTATAAATCGCGTATTAGATATTTCGGCTCACCATGACGGATGCGTTGCAGGTCCTTCGGCTCTGCCATGATTATATCCTCATAGGGGTCAAAATAGGAAAGTCCAGCCGCTTTGAATGCATTCATGTAGGAGCTGTAGCTCTCGTTGGTACACAGATCATCCATGAATCCCTCAAAATCGATGCTATCACCATCAGTCTTGTATTTCTCGAAAGGCTCGAACACATAAACAGGATTGGTAAGAACAAGTTCCGGGTCTAAGGAAATGTATCGTTTGATGAAATCGCTATATTTCCAGTCCTTACCGAGAAGCTGGTCCATACCGCCAAACACATAGTCCGCACCATCGCCTATAATCATCAGCTCGACACCATCGGTCTGCGCTTGCTTTGCTGCCTTGTAGATTTGCGGTTCTATGCTGTGGACAGGCCCGCATTTGCTCTGCATGACAATAGGTGTGTATTTCTTGTAGTCGTCAAATGAGATGTTGATGAATGATTGTACAAGCCCGTATTTCTGCGAGTACTCCATAGAGCGTTCTATGTCAGGATTGAACTTGTCTGTCAAGTCGGATGTAAAAGTATAGGCGTGGCTGCCTGGTTTCAGATAGGAAGCCAATATAGCGCTATCCATACCACCACTGAGCAAGATGCCGAGATGTTTGAATTTGGAATAGAGAAGTTCGAAATCCTGCTGTATCTTAGCATCTATTTCTTGGGCTGTCCTGACGGGAATCTTCTTGTTGTTGGGAATGGGCTTGAAATTCTCGTGATGCATACCCTCGGCGTATTCCATATCATCCTTGTACGTATACCGATAGGCCATGTATGAACTGAGGCAGAAGTCTTTGTCTGTCATGTTTTTTCTCTATTTGACATCCGTTAAGTCGTGTTTTCTTACAGCATTGAGCGCCTCGTTGATCTTAGTCGACGAAACACCTTTGGTGTAGGGGAAATAAACGATTTTGATACCTTCGGCTTCGAATGCTTTCTCGTACTCGCGCCATTTCTCAGTGCCATACCAGTCGTCGCCCACGAAAAGGAACTGGGCTCCCAGTTTTTTGCAAGCTGATAACTTGTCCATGTCGTACTGGGGAATGGCTGCATCGACATATTTACAACTGCGTACGATCTCGATGCGATCCTCGAAAGGTATCATGGCCTGTTTGCCCTTGTAGGCTACCAATTCATCGACAGTTACGCCTACGACGAGTTTGTCACACATGCCTTTGGCATTCTTCAGTAGGTTCAAATGACCGATATGAAAGAGGTCGTAGACCCCGGTAGTGTATCCGATAATCATCTTTGATTCAAATGAAATGACATGCAAAAGTAAGTGTTTTATTTTGAACTTCAAAGATTTCTATGTACTTTTGCATCATCATGGCGGAAAATCTGAAGGCAAAGACGGCACGCGGATTGGCGTGGGGCGCGGTAAACAACGGCGCTGTACAGGTGCTGAACTTGGTGTTCGGCATTGTCCTTGGCCGATTGCTGCTGCCAAGCGACTACGGTATTATCGCCTTAATTACTGTTTTTACGGCAGTGGCAGGCTGTATTCAGGCAGCAGGTTTCTCGCAGGCTTTGGCCAATATCAAGCAGCCCAGTCATGGTGACTACAATGCCGTGTTCTGGTTCAACATTCTTGCGGGTCTCTCAATGTATGTGCTCCTTTTTCTGGCTTCACCTCTCATTGCTCGTTTCTTCCATCAGCCAGTGCTTACCGATGTTTCGCGCCTGGCCTTTCTCACCATTCCTATCTCGGCTCTCGGCATCGTACCGAACGCGAAACTGTGGATAGAACTGCGAACCAAGGAGCAGGCTATCATATCGGTGGTGTCGCTGCTGACTTCCGGCATCTGCGGCATTTGGATGGCTTGGAACGGTTGGGGCTACTGGAGTCTGGCTATGCAGCAGGTGGTCTTCATCAGCGTTGGTGTGCCATTGCGCTATCTATTTACCCGTTGGATTCCGACACTGCCGGTAGACTTTGCTCCAGTGTACCGCATGTTCCGCTTCTCGTCGAAGATGCTGCTCACGAACATCCTCACGGTAATCAGTCAGAACGTGCTGACATTCATCTTCGGCAAACTACTTCCCGTCACCACCGTGGGTCAGTACAGTCAGGCTAACAAGTGGAACACTATGGCCTATTCGTTCATCTCTGGTACTATCCACAGCGTTGCACAGCCAGTGTTTACCAGTGCCGGCGACGGTATTGAACGACAGCAGCGTGTGTTTCGCAAGATGCTTCGCTTCACGGCCTTTGTATCTTTCCCACTGATGCTCGGCTTGGCTCTTGTGGCTCGCGAGTTCATTCTGCTTACTGTAGGGCCGAAATGGGAAGCCTGTGTCCCGCTGTTACAGATACTCTGCTTCGGTGGAGCCTTCCTACCGTTACAGGCGCTTTATCAGAATTTCGTCATCAGTCGTGGACGCAGTGACTTCTATCTTGATCTTGTTTCGCTGCAGATTTTCCTACAGATCGCTATCACGTTGTGTTTCGTCTCGCAAGGTATTACGGTGATGGTGACTGCCTTCTCGGTGCTTAATATCCTGTTTACGCTGCTGTGGCACTACGCTTTTAACCGTACGTCACACCTCCGACTCCTAGATGCCATGAAGGACACAATGCCCTTCGCGCTCATTGCCGCCGCTATCATGGTGGCTACATATTATGCGACGCTATGGACAGACGTACTCTGGCTTCTGTTCCTGCTGCGTTGCATCATAGCCGCTGTGCTATATCTTGGCGTGATGCGCTTGCTCCATGCTGCTGTGCTGGAGGAATGCCTGCAGTTCCTGTTCAAGAAGAAATCGGTCTGAACAATGGAAAGTCTCATTGGACTTTTAGGTCTCATAAATCTGCTGTCTTAAATAAACTAAGTAATCAGTTCGAATCATGGAGAAATACCCCGCTAAGAATGATGTAGCCGTTATTCTGCTGTTTTTTACCAGAAAGGAGACGTTGTCGAAGACCTTCGAGGTAATCAGGGCCTGTCGCCCCACGCATCTTTTTCTTTACCAGGACGGACCTCGCAACGAGGATGACCGTCGCAGGATAGAGGAATGCCGGAAGGTGGTCAGCGACGACCAGATAGACTGGCAATGCGATGTGCAGCGCAGCTACCAGACGGAGAATTCGGGGGCCTATGCGTCTAACTACAATGCGCAGACATGGGGGTTCTCCCTTTTCGACAAATGTGTATATCTCGAAGACGATAGTACGCCCTCACTCTCGTTCATCCCTTTCTGTAAGGAGATGCTCGACCGTTATGAGAACGACGAACGCATAACAATGATTACGGGCTTCAACACTGAGGAGCAGACAGACTATTGTCCGTATGACTATTTCTTCTCCTCAGTATTCAGCATCTGGGGCTGGGCTTCGTGGCGCAGGGTGGTGAGCCAGTGGGATGGCCGATACACAGTGCTCGACGATGCGTACAATCTGCAGATGCTGGAGGCAATAATTAAAAAGCGCGGCCATCCCGGGCGCTTCATTCCTTCAATGCGCAAGCATAGGGCAGAGGGACGCCCTATTTACGAGACGGTGTATTGGTCGTGCAACCTTCTGAACTCGGGACTTTCCATCGTGCCACGACGGAACATGGTGTGCAACAGCGGTTTCTCGGGTGGCGAGGCATCCAACTTCAGTGGCAGTCTGCGCACTACGCCACACAGACTCAGAAAGATGCTGACAATGCCCAGTTATGATGTAACCTTTCCGCTGAAACATCCGCGATATGTCATTGAGGACACAGCCTATCTGGACCGTGTGTACAGGATCCTTGGCTGGGGCCGCTATGCCTGGGTGAAGATTTTCAGAAGTGTGGAGGAACTGTTGCTGAACCTGCGCTATGGAAACCTGAAGCAGATAAGAACGGCCTTCGTGAAGCGATACCGGAAAATGGTGGGTTCAGGACAGTAGTTTCTTTAGGTACAAACGCTTCACGACGAGATACGTCATCCGCAATAGCGGACGAGTGAAGCGATGACATAGTAGCACACGACACCAGCGGAAAAGTCGGTGGGAGGGGCGATAGGGACAGATGGCCTCTATCTTTTTTTCGTCTAAAACACCCAGTGCATGATAGCGGACGTTCAGCATTCCCAACTCATAGGAATAGCTATAGGTATGTGTTTTGTCGTGCTCGTCAAGGAAAGCTCCTACCACATGGATGGCCTTGAGATAGGAGTGCATGTGACGCTCGGTGGCCCAGCTCATGAAGGTGCCGCTCTCGTTGACGCGGTAGAGATAGAGAGCTTCGCCGATAAAGGTACGTGAACGCGCTACAAATATCAGGCGCGATATGCTGCAATAGTCTTCGGCCATGTTCACTCCCTCAGGGAAGTCGATGTCGTACTGTGTGTGCAGATTCCTACGTATCAGTCGGCCCCAGATATTATGGCTGACTGTGTTTTGGACAAGAATCATGCGTAGCAAAAGGTCTGTGCTTTCCTTGCTGGGAAGCGTAGCTTCGCCAAGGGTGCCATCGGGGAGGAGTCGGCGGAAACCGCAGTCAACGATGTCGGCATCAGTTTCCTGCTGTCGGCGACATAGTTTCTCGACAGTATCGGTTGCTATCAGATCGTCGCTGTCTACATACATCACATAGTCGCCCGTTGCAGCAGCAAGTCCGGTGCTCCTGCTGGCACCGAGGCCGCGATTGGTCTGATGATGGATGATGCTTACCTGTGACCGACGGTGGGGATAGCGCGATAGTACCTGCTCGAGTACCTGAATGCTATGGTCGGGCGAACAGTCGTCTACGAAGATATACTCAATATCGTCGTAGGTCTGTTCGAAGAGCGATACAGCACACTCTTCAATATACTTTTCTACGCCATAGACCGGCACCAGTATTGATACTTTCATACGCTTCAGAGGGGGATGTGCTTGAATTTTCTGTTCAGCAACCTGACAATCTTTGTGAGCAACCGTAGCATGGGGAAGACGCTATGAAAATGGGACAGCACGATGAAATCGTCGAGCATGCTGTTGTTGATGTAGGCAAAACGGAGATAGTCTTCCCGATAGAAGGGATCAATGACCTCCTCTAGCATCCTCCGCTTCTCGCTGAGTATGTCTTTCCACCGCTGTTTGCTGAGCCCCCCACTTTCACATACAGCAAGGGGCTCCACAATAGAGGCAATGGTGACATGGTCTTTTGCCAGCGGTTCCACCACGGATTTCAGGTCTGCTATAATCTTATATGACTCGTCAAAGCCGTATCGCTGCAACACCTCCCTGCGATAGTAGACCGCTTGATGACAGATGCCAATGGAGAGAATATCGTAGAGCGTCATCACAGTTTTCGGCAGGCGCTGGGTGCCGCCATAGATGTCACCACCCAGAATCAGGTCGGTAGCGTAATTGTTGACCGTCGACAATACATTGGCATGTGCAAACTCATCGCCGGCATTCATGAAGACGATATAGTCGCCAGTGGCTCTCGCTATCCCCTTGTTCATCGCGTTGTAGATGCCGGAATCCTTCTCCGAGACGGCCACGTCAATGAGAGCAACATTCTTCTCTATCAATGCCTGCGTGCCATCGGTGCTGCCACCGTCGATGACAATAACTTCCTTCTGGTCGTAGTTCAGTCGGCGGATACTGTCTAGCGTACGCTCCAGTCCACCGATGTTGTTGAAAGTTACAACAATAATCGAGTAGTACCGTTTCTTTTTCTCCATCTATCTGTGCGAAATGATTATTGCTGCTGCCGGCAGCTATAGTATTGCTTCACCTCTTCTATGATACAGTCGGGTACCAATCCCCTTATTTCTTCGCCAGCTCTTACCCGCTGACGGATTAAGGTGCTTGAAATGTCGAGCAACATGGTGTCGACAACGGTGACATTTTCGGGTAGTGTGGTGCGGTCGATATTGCTGCCACGGCGGGGGTAGACCACAATGCGGTATTCGCTCAAGATATCGTCGGCACGATACCACTGATGGAAGTTCTGCCAATTGTCGCCACCTATTAATAATATAAAGGTGTCGTCCGGATGGTCTTTCTTCAACTGTTGCAGTGTGTTCCAGGTGTAGCTGGGCTTGGGCAGGTGTAACTCGTAGTCGGATGCGACGATACGTGGTTTTAGGTTCGCGCAGTTCTCTACGTTGCTGTTTATCTCCATCAGTGCCTTCCTTGCTATCTCGAAGCGCAGCTGGTCGTCGAGCAGTTCAGTAGAGCCCTGCTTAAGCGGGTTCTGCGGCGATACCATCAACCACACTTCATCAAGGCCGGCCAGCATGAGCAGTTGACGGGCCAAGGAGATATGGCCATTGTGGATAGGGTTGAAGGAACCGCCGAAGAGACCTATCTTCATTTGTTCAGAAAATGTTCTAATAGCCTGAGCGTTTCCTGTTTGGCCAGTTCTAGGTCGTCATTGACGATGATATGATCGAACTGAGGTGCAAAAGTCATTTCATACTCAGCCTTGGCTAACCGCTGGGCGATGGCCTCGGGCGAGTCGGTGGCACGACCTTCCAGTCGGCGGCGCAGTTCCTCTACAGAAGGTGGCTGGATGAACAGGCTCAGGGCCTCTTCGCCATAGTATTTCTTGATGTTGATGCCACCTTTTACGTCGACATCGAATACAACGTTCTGTCCTGCCTCACGCTGCCGTTCCACCTGTGCCTTCAATGTGCCGTAGAAGCGACCCTCGTATACTTCCTCATACTCTAGGAATTCGTCGTTCGCAATGCGCTCTCGGAACTCCTCAGGCTTCAGGAAGAAATATTCGACACCATGCTGTTCCGTACCGCGAGGCGGGCGACTGGTACAACTTATTGAGAAATACAGTTTTAGCTCAGGATGCTCCTTCATCAGCCACTGCACAATGGTCGATTTCCCGCTGCCACTTGGGGCAGAAACAATCAGCATCTTTCCTTTCATAACTATAAACTAAAGTGCGTTGAGCACCTGCTCCTTAATCTGCTCCAGCTCGTCCTTCATCTGCACGACGATGTTCTGCATCTCGGCCTGGTTCGACTTCGAACCGGTGGTATTGATTTCACGTCCCATCTCCTGTGCAATGAAGCCTAGTTTCTTTCCCTGTCCGTGACTGTCGGCCATGGTCTCGCGGAAGTATTTCAGGTGGTTAGCAAGTCGCTGTTTCTCTTCGCTGATATCGAGCTTCTCAATATAGTATATGAGTTCCTGCTCCAGTCGGTTCTTGTCGTAGTCCACACCAGGAATCTGTTGCAGTCCGTCAACGATGCGCAGGCGGATCTTCTCTACACGACTCTTCTCATAAGGCTCAATCTCAGCCATCAAACGCTCGATGTTATCAATCTTCTCGTTGAATTTCTTTTCTAGGGCAGCCCCCTCCTGACAACGGAAGTCCACCAAGGCATCAATTGCCTCCTGGACAGCGCTGCGCACCACCTGCCACTCCTCGTCGGTTAACTCTACCTGTTCCGTTTTCGAGAGCACGTCAGGCATGCGCACAAGTGTTTTAATCCAGTCGTCAGGCTCTGGAATGCCGATGGTCTCAGCAGCCTTATGAAGTTGATTGTAATAGTTCTCCATAAGGGAGGTATTTACTATAGCGGCATCGGCACTTTGGTCTTTTTCTATCCAGAGCGAAAATTCCACTTTTCCACGCTCGAGTGCCAGGGAAACCATCTGGCGTATCTCCATCTCCTTCTCGCGGTAGAGTGGGGCGATACGAGTCTGGAGGTCCAGCTGCTTCGAGTTGAGCGACTTCACCTCGACAGTTATTTTCTTATCTTTGAAAGTGGCTACGGCTTTTCCGTATCCGGTCATTGATTGTATCATGTTTTTTCTTCTTATGAGGCCTATAGGGCCTATAGGACTTATAGGACCTATTTGACAATATCAATCAGCTCTACGTCGAAGATGAGTGCCGAGAAGGGCTTGATGTTGCCCATATCGCGCTCACCGTAAGCCAGTTCGTAGGGGATGTAGAGCTGCCACTTCGAACCCACGGGCATCATAGTGAGTGCTTCTGTCCAACCTTTTATCACCTGGTCAGCACGGAAAGAGGCAGGCTCGGTGCCATGTTTTGTCGAAGCATCGAATACCGTTCCATCGACAAGTCGGCCTTCGTAGTGTACTTTTACGCGGTCGGTGCGCTGAGGCACAGCTCCCGTTCCAGCTTTCAATACCTTGTATTGCAGGCCTGAAGGAGTGGTGATAACTCCTTCCTTTGTTTTGTTCTCAGCGAGGAACTTGCGTCCAGCATCACGGTTGGTGCCAAATAGTTTCTCATCTTTGATGGCTTTGTTAGACTTCTGCTTCTCGGTAAAAAGAGCTTCTGCGGCAGATAGCTTCATTATGGTAGTGTCACCATGCAAAGCGTCGGTGAAGCCACGATAGAGCAATGTGTTGACGATGCTGTCGGGTGTGTCAGTGAATTCTTTCTGCATACCAGGCAACATGCGATTGAGAACCTGTCCTGCAATCTCTACACCTGCCATATAAGCTTTCAGCTTCGGATCGTTGGCCGATGAGGTGACTTGCTGGAAACCGGCAATGAAGTCGGCCATATAGGCAGTATCGACACCCTGAGACTGAATGAGGTAGGGGATGAGGCCGTTAGTGATCGACATGCCGGCAGCATAGCTGAGTGAGTCGCTTCCGCTTTTCAGTTCTACAGGCTGGAACACGACGGGTTTCTTGGCTACCTTTTTCTTCTTCGCCTCGATGGCGTTAAACGAAGCACTCGCCAGTACGGCGAGTGCTAAGAGGAATATGTGTTTCTTCATATTCATAAAGATATGTGCAGATTACTTTACTTCGAGCAGTTCAATCTTGAAAATCAGGGCTGAGAACGGCTCAATCTTTGCACTTGCCTGACGCTCAGCGTAAGCCAGTTCCTGTGGGATATAAACTTCCCAGATAGAGCCTGCTGGCATGTGGGTAAGTGCTTCAGTAAAGCCCTTGATGTTGCGGTCGCAACGTACGGTATAGGGCTGGTTGCGCTTGTAAGAGCTGTCGAACACAGTATCGTTAATCAGACGGCCCTCGTAGTGCATCACTACGGTCGACGAGTCAGTGGGAATAGCACCCTTACCTTCCTTCAGTACTTTGTACTGCACGCCGCTGGGCAGTGTCACAACGCCTTCTTTCTTGGCGTTCTCAGCGAGGAACTTCTCGCCAGCCTCCTTGTTGGGACCATAGACCTTCTCCAGTTCACGGGCCTTAATCTGCTGCATCAGGCGCTGAGCGTTGGCACCAGCCTCTTCCATCGTCATCAGACCCTTCTGGCCTGTTGTGCCGCTGATGAAGCCTGCCATGAAGTTGTTAATAGAGATGGTCTGGGTAGAGTCCTCACCAAAGAGTTGGTAGTTGATGCCCTTGAACATCTGGTTTGTAATCTGCTGGCCAATCTGAATACCAGCATAGTAGGCAGCCTTCTTCTTGCTGTCACCAGCGTTTACACCGTCGTTCAGACCCTTGATGAAATCGCTCATGTAGGCGGTATCTACGCCGAGCTGCATCACGAGATAGTCCTTCAGGCCCTGAGTCTGTGCCATACCGATGGCGTAGCTCACAGAGTCAACATCGCTCTTCAGATTTGCCTTAGGAGCGCCACCGTCGCACGATGTCATCGAGCTGACGGCAATGGCCATAGCGGCCAGGAAAAAAAGTTTTTTCATTGTTGTTGCTATTTTTTTGTTTTGTTGTTTCGTTATCTTGTTATAACGTTATTTCGTTATTGCAATCTTAAATGACTTCAATCAGCTCTACGTCGAAGATGAGTGTTGCGAATGGAGGAATCATCGCGCCGGCACCACCTTCGCCATAAGCCAGGCGGTAGGGGATAAAGAAACGATACTTAGCACCCTCACTCATCAGCTGCAGACCTTCAGTCCAGCCGGCGATGACTTGCTGCAGACCGAAGGTTGCGGGCTCGCCACGCTGCACCGACGAGTCGAACACCGTGCCGTCGATGAGGAAACCCTCGTAGTGGCACTTTACCGAGTCTTTGGCAGTCGGCTTCTTGCCATTGCCTTCCTGCAGTACCTTGTATTGCAGTCCGCTAGCGGTAGTTTTAACGTCTTCTTTCTTGGCATTCTCTGCCAGATATTTTTCGCCTTCGGCCTTGGCTGCTTTACCCTTCTCGGCACGCTCGGCATTCATTTTCTGTTCTTTCTTCGTAAAATACTCCTGCACCAGCTGCTGGGCCTCGCGGTGAGACACTTTCAGCTCACTACCGTTAAGCACATCCTTAATCGATTGTGCGAAGTCGTCTACGTTCAAATCGCTGCCGGCACCCATCTGGGCCAGTTGCTGTCCGATCCCCAGTCCAAGGGCATAACTCAGTTTATCCATTTTTATATACGGTTTTTATTCACACTTTTTAAAAATCGTGCAAAACTACTCACTTTTTTTATTAATCCCATTGCAATTTCGTGAATTGTCACTATTTTTGCGAATATTTAATATTTTATAATAGGTATAATGATATTTAGTCACAGGCATAATTGCCTTTTGACATATACAAAAAACTGATTATCTCATGAAACAGAAAATCGTAGTATTGACTGGTGCCGGCATGTCTGTCGAGAGCGGACTGAAGACCTTCCGCGATGCCGATGGACTTTGGGAAGAGTATCCTGTGCAGCAGGTAGCCACCCACGAAGGATGGTTGGCCGATCCCACTTTGGTGACTAACTTCTATAACATGCTTCGCAAGAAGTGCTGGGGTGTGAAACCGAACGAGGGTCATAAGCTTGTGGCAAAACTCGAAGATCGCTATGATGTTACCGTGGTGACGCAAAATGTTGATAACCTTCACGAACAGGCTGGTTCTACAAAAGTCATCCATTTGCATGGCGAACTGATGAAGGTGTGCTCCAGTCGCGATGTCGACGACCCTCAATATCAGATTACACTGACACCAGACAACTGTGAGGTGGCTCCAGGAACGAAGGCCGGCGACGGTTCGCTGTTGCGCCCCTTTATCGTGTTCTTTGGCGAGGCTGTGCCAAACATCACCATCGCTGCGGAAGAAGTTCAGGAGGCTGATATCTTAGTGGTTATAGGAACCTCACTCAATGTCTATCCTGCTGCCGGACTCCTTCACTACGCTCGTCCCGATATTCCCATCTACCTCATCGATCCCAACCCCATCAATGCAGGCAATCGTGTAAAACAGATTCTACGTGGCGCTTCTGAAGGAATGCGCGAACTAATCACTATTTTGGATAAGAAAGACTGAAAACGTCTCAAATTCGCATCCGATTGTTTGTTAATTCAATTGTTTAGCACTAATTTTGCACGCTCATTCTACAAAACATGTGTCACGCAAACAATTGAACTATTGATTGATGGTATTCAAGTATAAACACAAAAACATTATGAAAAAACTTACATTCATCCTCGTTGCAGCCGCCAGCATGATGCTCAGCAGCTGCGGTTTCGGAACAGTTTCTACGGCATCTAACAGCTCTGACGCTCAGACGAGCGCTAATGCTACCAACGATGTTCTGAGTAACGTGATTTCGTCAGTTGCAGGCGGTTCTGCCCTGGGCAATATGCTCCAGAGCGTGCTTGGTCTTGACAAGCTCACGAAAGATAATCTTATTGGCACTTGGACCTACAACCAGCCCGGATGTGCTTTCACCAGCAAGGAACTGCTCGCCCAGGCAGGCGGTGAGGCTGTGGCTGCTGCTCTGAAGTCAAAGGTTAAACCTTCGTTCGAGAAAGTAGGCATTAACTCTTCAAGCACCAGCATCACCTTCAATCAGGATGGTTCTTTCGCGGCTAATATCGCCGGTAAGCCCTGGCAGGGTACATGGACCTTCGATGAGGCCAACTACAAGGTGACGCTTCAGGGTCTGCTGCTTTCTGTTCCCTGCTATGTCAAAAAGAACAGCAACGGCATAGGCCTGCTCTTCGAGTCGTCGAAATTGCTCACCATCGTAAAGACCATGACCGCCATGAGTGGCAACTCCACTGCTAAGACTATCGGCGACATTGCTGGCAGCTACGACGGTCTGCGTCTCGGCTTCGACTTTAGCAAGTGATACATTTGTTGAACTTCTCTGAGAGCTCAGGGCTCTCAGGCTATTCAGAAATACGAGGGTTGTCGAAGCCTGTGCGCTTCAATAATCCCTTCGATTACGAACCTCATCCGTTCTGCCTCCGTGCAGCGGATGAGGTTAAATGTTATGTGGAGTCGCAACCCGAACTCCTCGCCGACGCTCAGCGCGGAAAAATGTTCGGCGTGCTGATTGTGGAGAATGGTTTCCTCGCTGCCTATAGCGGTTTGCTGGCTGGACGTAACGACTGGTCTTTCTTCGTTCCGCCAGTCTTCGATGCTCAGCAGCATGATGGACATTTCAAGCAGACCGAGCGTTACATTTCCGCCATCAATGCCCAGCTCGATGCCCTTGCAGCAACTTCAGAAAAACAGGAAGTTCCAACCATCGAACATCTGTCATCAACTGTCGCTGCCCTGCGCGAGGAGCGCCGCCGCCTTTCCGAGGAGCTGCAGCTCTGGCTCTTCCGCCAGTATCGCATGCGCAATGCCCGTGGCGAAGAAAAAGACCTCGTCGACATTTGGCGCGACTATCACCGCTCACCCAAGATCCGCGAGCGTTTTCCTCTGCCGCCTGGTGGTAGTGGTGACTGCTGTGCGCCAAAACTGCTGCAGTATGCCTATCTTCATGACCTGCGTCCACTGGCCATTGCTGAGTTCTGGTATGGCGACTCTCCTCGTGGCGAGGTGCGCCATCATGGCCAGTTCTATCCCGCCTGTCGTGGTAAGTGCCTGCCCATTCTTACCTTCATGCTCCAGGGACTTGATGTCGAGGAGGGCAATAGCCAAAAACATCAGCAGCAGCTTGCAGACAGTCTCAAGGTCGTCTATGTCGACGATTCCATCATAGTCGTCGACAAACCATCTGGGCTTCTATCTGTTCCAGGCCGCATCGATGCTCCTTCTGTGCAGATGATTCTTGCTGAGCGATACGGCGACGTTTGGATGCCCCATCGTCTTGATATGGATACCTCCGGTCTGCTTGTCGTCGCCCGTACCGAGGCGGCCTATAAGAATCTTCAGCAGCAGTTCTACGCGCGTACTATATATAAAAGATACGAGGCGCTCCTCGATGGGCTTGTTGAGGGCAGCGGTACTATTGCGCTTGCCCTGCGCCCCGACCCGCTCGACCGTCCCCGTCAGGTGGTCGACAATCTTCATGGCAAGACTGCCGTTACCGACTATACCGTCCTCGACCATCACAACGGGCAGACACTCATTTCACTCATACCCCATACTGGCCGCACCCACCAGTTGCGTGTCCACTGCGCCCATCCTGAAGGTCTCAACGTGCCAATCGTGGGCGATACCCTCTATGGCCGAAAGGGCCACCGTCTCTGTCTGCATGCCGCCGAATTGTCGTTCACTCACCCTACGACAGGCGAGCGGCTACGATTCGAATCAAAGGAAGCGAATTTCCAGGAAGACGTGACATAAATCGGTGTAAATGTTAGTTTTTGTGAAGATTTATGTCCCAATGGCACAAGTCTTGTGTATTTTGTTTATTTTTGCAACCAAACTAAAAACTACAAATTAAAACCATATTCTTATGAAAACACAGTTCTTGAAGTACGCATTGGCAATGATGCTCATGCTGACTCCTTTCTATGCGTCGGCTGCGAAGAAGCAACCTGGTACTTTCACAACTGGCGACAAGACGTTCCTGCTTAACGGAAAACCCTTTGTGGTGAAGGCTGCCGAAATACACTTCCCCCGTATTCCGCGTCCCTACTGGGAGCATCGCATCCAGATGTGTAAGGCCTTGGGCATGAATACCATCTGCATCTATGTGTTCTGGAACTTCCACGAGCAGCAGATGGGCCAGTTTAACTTTGAGGGACAGGCCGATATGGCCGAATTCTGCCGCCTCTGTCAGAAGAATGATATGTACGTCATCGTTCGCCCCGGTCCCTATGTGTGTGCAGAGTGGGAGATGGGCGGTCTGCCTTGGTGGCTGCTGAAGAAGAAGGATATCAGGCTGCGTGAGCGTGACCCCTACTTCATGGAGCGCGTGAAGATTTTTGAGGAGAAGGTGGGTGAACAACTAGTGCCGCTGACCATCCAGAACGGTGGTCCTATCATCATGGTGCAAGTCGAGAACGAATACGGCTCGTATGGCGAGGACAAGCCTTATGTGAGCGAGATTCGCGACTGTCTGCGCAGCATCTATGGCAAGGAGCTCTCGCTGTTCCAGTGCGACTGGTCTTCCAACTTCTGGAAGAACGGACTCGATGACCTGACATGGACTATGAACTTCGGTACGGGTGCTAACATTGACCAGCAATTCAAGAAACTGGGAGAAATGCGCCCCAATGCACCGAAGATGTGCTCTGAGTTCTGGAGCGGATGGTTCGACAAGTGGGGAGCCCGTCACGAGACACGCCCGGCCAAGGATATGGTGGAAGGTCTTGACGAGATGCTTTCGAAAGGCATCAGCTTCTCGCTCTACATGACTCATGGAGGTACGTCGTTCGGCCACTGGGCAGGTGCCAACAGTCCTGGCTTTGCACCCGATGTCACCTCTTACGACTACGATGCTCCCATCAACGAGTATGGTCTCGCAACGCCAAAATATCATGAGTTACGTGCCATGATGGCAAAGTATAACGATGGCAAGAAACTCCCTGCCATACCCAAGGCTCCGCTGCCCATTATCACCGTGCCAGAGTTCCAGCTCACCGAGTTTGCTCACCTCGAGTTGGGAGCAGGTGGTGAAGGCGAGGACCGTATCCAGACCTTTGAGGACGTGAACATGGGCTGGGGCATGATGCTCTATACGACTATGCTGCCCGAGATTCCGGCCAAGAGTCTGCTCACGGCCGAGATTCACGACTTTGCCCAGGTGTTCATCGACGGAAAGTACATCGGTAAGATTGACCGTGTGAAGAACGAGAAGACGCTCCTGCTGCCTGCCGTGAAGAAGGGTGCCAAGCTTGATATTCTCGTCGAGGGTATGGGCCGCATCAACTTCGGCCGTGCCATCAAGGACTACAAGGGCATCATCGGCAATGTCACCATCACCTCTGAGTACGACAACTTCGATGTTTCCTTTACCCCCCAGATATGGAACAACGTGCTCTTCCCCGACAATTACGAGAATGCCCTCCAGGCCCTGTCGTTCAAGGATGCAAAGCGCGACCTCAACAACGATCTCGAGAAGAACCGCGGCTACTATCGCGGCTACTTCAACCTGAAAAAGGTGGGCGACACATTCCTCAACTTCGAGACCTGGGGCAAAGGTCAGGTGTGGGTGAACGGCCATGCCATCGGACGCATCTGGTCTATCGGCCCGCAGCAGACGCTCTATGTCCCCGGCTGTTGGCTGAAGAAGGGACAGAACGAGGTGATTGTTCTGGATATTGTAGGCCCACGCGAGACGAAAGTGTGGGGACAGGCTGAACCCGAACTGAACAAGCTGCAGCTCGAGAAGAGCAATAAGCACAACAACATCGGCGACAAGCCCGACCTCAACAGCCGTACACCCGTCTATACCGGTCAGCTGAAGCCAGGTAACGGCTGGCAGACCGTCTTCTTCAAGAATGATGCCAAGGGCCGTTATCTCGCCATCGAGTGCCTCTCTACACAGAAGGAGAACGACCGCGTGGCTATCGCCGAGCTATACCTGCAGAACCCTGGCGGTCGTCGCATCAGCCGTGAGCCATGGACTACGAAGTATGCCTCGAGCGAGGAAGAGAACGGCAACCACCTGGGCGATAAAGTCTACGACCTGCAGGAGAGCACCTACTGGCAGACCGAGAAATCGGCCTCGGCTCCCTTCCTGCTTGTTATCGACCTCGGTGCTGAGGAGACCATAAGCGCATTGGAATACCTGCCGCGTGCCGAACAGGGTGCTCCTGGAAGCGTGAAGGATGTCAAGATCTATGTCTATTAAGACTCTGTGTCTCTGTACGGAAAAATTCTGAAAACAACTATAGTAAAATATGAAGAAGATAATCATAGCTGCAGCGCTATTGTGTGTGTTGTCGCAGACCGAGGCCCAGCGTATCGACCTTAACAACAGTCAGAACAAGACTGAAGACGGATACACAGGGTGGACGTTTGCCAACGCAGTTTCGGCCTCTACCACCATCGACGGTCTCACGCTGACCCTTGCCGTAGAAGGTCAGACCACCGGTCGCACGTTGAAATGCGAATGGTGGAAAGACGGTGTGAACAAGCATTCGAAGCTCGTCAACGATGGAGTGGGGGTCTACGGCCTTGATGCAAACAACAACACGCCGCAGATACAGAGCGGCGAAGTAGGCATGACGCTTACTGTCAAAGGTCTGTCTGCTGGCAGTCATTCGCTGCTGGCCTACCACAACAACCCCTCGGGATTCAACGGACCCAATCTTGATGTCTATGTCGACGGCACCCGTGTTCTGGAGGGTGTGGAGCAGACCAACCGTGCACAGTCTGCCTCAGCCAGCGGACAGTCGTACGTCACCTTTACTGCCGTTGAAGGGCAGGATGTGGTCATTACCTGGCGCACCACACCCGATGAATCTGTCGACTACACTCAGGGCTATAATACCACTTCTCTGTTTGTAGATGCCCTTGTGTTCGACGAGGCTAACCCCAAGGCTACGGCCCTCGACCCTTCGCCTGCAAAGGGCGACGAACATGCCGACTGCGACGGCGGCAAGGTGACATTGAAGTGGACGGCTCCAGAGGGAATCTCCAGCTTCCGCGTCAACTTCGGCACATCGGCTTCCGACCTCTCACAGACCTTCGATGTTCAGAAAACGGAGGTAGAGGTGACCATCCCCGATATATTCGGCACATACTATTGGCGTGTCGATGCGAAGGGTATCGACGGCAACTACGTTAAGGGTGAGACATGGTCGTTCCGTCCGCGTCGTCTGGCCTTCCCCGATGCTGAGGGCTACGGACGCTTCGCCATTGGCGGACGCGGTGGCTCGGTCTACCA
>Ga0247611_10004332_pt1 | contig 19799 bp, 11 predicted proteins | sample 177DNAGHGhighgp2_FD_192422 | JGI IMG/M metagenome (GOLD analysis project Ga0247611, IMG submission 192422) | Sheep rumen microbial communities from Palmerston North, Manawatu-Wanganui, New Zealand - 1770 DNA GHGhigh gp2 | ecosystem: Host-associated > Mammals > Digestive system > Stomach > Rumen...
CAGGCCTATAATTATAAGGCGCAGCTTTGGAAAGAGATGAAGGCCGGCTTGTTATACGTGGACGGTAAAACTAAGCAGCCTGCTTCCTGGCAGGAAGTATGGAACAAATAGACAAACAAATATTCAACCATGAAAAAGTATAGTAAGTATTTCCTGCTGCTTGCGCTGGTGTGCGCCACGGGTATCGTTTCCTGCCAACGCGGCGGGCTCACGCCCGAGGAGCAGAAAGCGCAGCAGGAACAGGAACAGGCAGAAAAGACGTCCCGTTTCTGGAGTGTGGTGGGGCAGCTGGTTGCGGCCTCGGACATCGGTCAGGACTACAAAGGCAAGACCTTTGAGCCGGTGATCGGCGTTCCCGACGCTTCGGACCCGCAGACCCGCATTGTGGCCACCAACTCTGCCGCAGCTGCCGCCAAGAGCTTTGCCAACCTGGTGAACGAGGAGAGCGTCACCGAGCAAACCACCACCTACACATGGCGCGATGAGGAGGTGGGAACCCTCACCTACAGCAAGGGCACCAGCGGCGCCTGGGCAGAGGTGAAGGTGGACATTCCGGCCGTTCCTCACCTGTCAAAGCTCATCTATCGTTCTCCGGAGCAGGGCGACGACAACGCATCGTTCGAGGGCAGCGCCTACTACCGCTTTGGTGACGTGATTTCACTCACGAAGAACGGAGAGACCGAGTATTGGGTGTGCGTACGTCCGGCCTTCAGCCCGGAGGGCAAGGGCGATTCTCACTGGATGAGCATCGGCGACCTTCCGGAGGAGAACATCTGGCACTACAAGGGGAGCAACGGCATGGATTACTATTTTCCCACCAAGCTCAAGTATAACAAGGAGCACATGCAGAACCTGGCGGAGCTGCTCTATGCTCTGTGCTATCCGGACACGTGGTCCCAGAACATAACCAATTACAGCACCATCGGCACCTTTGGCAGCCCCGGCGGTCTTCCGATGTTCCATGACTTCCACATGACCAACCTGAAGTACCACAACGCCGATTTCTGGAAAAATGTGGCGAGCGCCTGGAAAACGAAGGGCGTCGACGTTCAGTTGTTCGGCAAGACGCTGAGCGGGATTGCCCAGGAGATAGAGAGCACGGGTCTTCACTTTCTTTACAACGGGTATTCCTGGTGGACCGCCACTTCCAACTATGCGACGGTGTATCAGGCCAAGTTTGTGAATACGTCCGGCGGCGTTCACGCGAACATGCAGACAGACAAGCCTTACACGGAGCAGAAGGTGCAGATGATATACAAGAACCAGCCCAACAAGGACGTTCCGTTCGACGTCCGGGGGAAGAAGGGAGTTATCAACGCTTCGTTCTTCGGTGACAATGCCCCCCGGTACATCGTGCGCTATGCCAAGGGTTCGGAACTTTCCAGCACCGGCAAATATTCGGACGTTCACGTGGCCATCCCCGGCGCCACGGATGTGTACCGTTATTACAGCGACGTGGTGCCTGTGGAGGATCTCGCCGAACATGAGCCGGAGATTACGCAGGAAAGGATTGTCAACGAAGTCCAGAAGCAAAACTTCAGCGATTTCACGGGAACCGGCCATTATCTTACGGGGAGCATTTATGAGGACGAGGCCGGAGACCGTTGGATTGTCGTTAATATTGCAGGTAAGGGAAACACTGCCGAATTCATTCAAGACATGCAATGTGAGCCTTCCCCGATAGCTGAGCTGATTTCATTTGACGGACTAAAGGCTTCTGCGGGCATAGTCTCCAACGTACCCGACTTCGCGCAGGCTATCCGGGGGGCTATGCTGATCCGTCAATACTACGGGCTCGGTCGTGGAGCCTACGCTGGAAACGAACTGGGCAATACCAGTTTCATCCAGCGGATGGTCAAGCATTTGCACGACAACATGGGCTTGGACCTCTTGTCCATGGTTCAGACATCCAAAGGATGGGTCGATGAGCGTGACATTACCCAGGCGTTCAGCGTGGCCTATTTTGACGCCAATCTGGTATTGTCGCAGGGTGCCCAGCCCCTGTTCCGTTTCCTGTATCCCATCAGTTTGAATAATGCTAAACCTCCGTTCTACTTCTGGAAGCATTACCCTGCCCAACCGGACCTGACGACAAAGGTGCAAAAGAATTTCAGCGATACGCCCATTATGCTTCAGGATATTGCCAAATCCGATATGGTGAACCGTTATGCGCCGGATTTCTATGCCACGCAGCCGCGCGAGTCAGCGTCCAACGTGCCAGGAAACATCCGTACGTCTCCGGATATGGCAGCTGCCAACGACCTCAGTGCCTATTTCTACAATTCAAATTCCTGGGATTCGCACCTTGATATGTGGAACGCGCCTGTACTTATGTTCCGAATGGATGCCGTTTATGACAGGGGAACCGAGTACGCAACGGTGACGCTGGGCGGTCACCATCTCAAATTGGTGGCCCGGATGGCAGAGTGTGAATCTCCGTATGAGGATGAATTGAGAGATGCCTATACACATATGTATACCAGTAAGTCGTCCATCTACGGGGACATGCATGACGGTACCACTTGGCTGGATGGCAAGGACTACTCGGTCCCGGACTGGAAAGCCGCGTGGAACAGATAAATAGCAAGAGACAACCATGAAAAACCATTTTACATATTTCCTCATGGCGGCACTGGTGTGCGCCATGGGTATCGTTTCCTGCCAGCGTGAGGGTCTCACGCCCGAGGAGCAGAAAGCGCAGCAGGAACAGGAAAAGGCCGAAAAAACGGACCAGTTCTGGGATGTGGTGGGGCAGTTGGTTGCAGCCTCGGACATCACCCCGGACTACAAGGGAAAAACTTTTGAGCCGGTGATAGGTGTTGCGGATGCGTCGGACCCGCAGGCGCGCATTGTGCCCACCAACTCCGCCGCAGCCGCTGCCCGGAGTTTTGCCAACCTGGTTGGCGTGGACTCCATTGACGAGAATACGCCCAGTTATACCTGGACGAACCCGGAAGTAGGTACGCTCACTTATACCAAAATGAGTGGCACTGCGTGGGCAGAGGTAAAGGTAGATATCCCTTCCGTCCCGCACCTTTCCAAACTCATCTACCGCAGTGCTGAGCAAGGGGACACCAACGCCTCCTTTGCCGGCAGTGCCTACTATCGCTTTGGCGATGTCATCAGTCGTTTAAACTCAGACAATGAAACAGAATACTGGGTGTGCGTGCGTCCGGCCTTCAGCCCGGAGGGGAAGGGGGAAACGCACTGGATGAGTATTGGCCATTTGCCGAAGGAGAACGTGTGGAAGTACACGAGCAGTCACAAAAAGGAATACTATCTCCCCACAAAGCTCAAGTCCAGCAAGGAACACATGCAGAACCTGGCGGAGATGCTGTATGCCATCTGTTACCCGGATCAGTGGCAGACGAACATTTTCAATTATAGCAAAGTGGGCTTTTTTGGCCCTTCCGGCCTTCCCATCTTCCACGATTTTAGCAGGAACAATATCAATTATCACAGTGCCAAATTCTGGGCCAATGTGGCAAGTGGCTGGCGTAAGATGGGCATAGCTGAGAAGCTGTTTGGTGTCCATCTGGAGGGCATTGCCGATGAAATTAACACGGATGGCCTTCATTTCCTTTACAAGGGGTATTCCTGGAATACATGGACGTCCAATTCTCCTACGTTGTATCAGGCCCGGTTTGTGAACACGTCGAATAGTGAAAACGCCAACATGCAGACAAAGGAGCCATACTCGGATGTGAAGGCGCAGGTGGTTTACGATGATCCCAACAAGGATGTGGTATTGGATGTCACCAAGCAGCCGGCGTATTATATTGAGTCGCAGTTTTTTGGAAACGCTCACCCCCGCTTCATCCTCCGGTATGCCACCGGAGCCGAACTCTCCAAGACCGGAAAGTATTCCGATGTGCACGAGGCCATCCCCGGAACGGAAGATGTTTATCGCTATTACCGGGATGTGTTGCCCGTGACAGATCTGGCCAACCATGAGCCCGAGGTGACCACTTCCAAGATTGTGAACAATTCCAAATTGCATGACTTAAGTAGTTTTAACGGACCCGCTCACTATAGGCTGGGAAATGTTTACAAAGATGAAAAGGGCCATCTCTGGTTTGTGGTGAATATGGCCGGAAACGGAGGAATCACCGACATTCCAAAAGAGAATGCGCCTTTCTCGGAACTGGTCTCTTTTGAGGGAATCGAGCGCGTGGATCGCCAGATGCGCTACCTTTGGCATTTGCCCGAGTATGATGAGGCGGTGCGAGCGATAGCCTTACTCCATATTCTTTATATGAATGCGGTCCCGGAAGTATACAATGCCGGGCAGGCGGAAAATGAACTTAAGCCTGCTTCAGTCGTAGTCCGTTTCCTGCAGGAACAGGCCAGAATAGATATTACGCGCCTTTTCCAAAGTGTGGAAGCCCATACCGGAGACGGACGCTCCTCCACACAGATGACCGGTTTCGCCTATATGGACGAACTGCCCAATCCACCCGGCCTGGCGGTGGGACGCTACGTGTTTCCGGTTGCCCTTGGTAACGAAAAGTTGCCGTGCTACTTCTGGCAGCATTATCCCGCCGAGCCCAGTGCTAACGCGCTGACGTACCAATCTTATAGCCAGGACCCCATTTACCTTCAGGATGTGGCCGATGAGCAGAAGGTGCAGAAATACGGCCCTGATTATTTCGCGGCCGGTAAGCTCACCTTGTTTGATCCCAAATATAGTTCACAGCTGAGCGGTGATAGAACATTCCGTAAAGTTGCCGACCCGACTGCAGAGACGCTCGAGTTGTATTTCTATGACTATACTTCGTGGAATGCCTATCAATATCGTACCGATATGTGGAATGAGCCTTTGCTGATGTTCCAAGCGGATGCTGTCTATGACCGCGGTGACGAGTATTCCACCGAGACGGTGCATCATCAGCACAATCTCACGCTGGTGGCCGAATTCCCGTTGCTACATCAAAACGTCGGCAGCAATGAAGAAGAAAGGAAAGAGGCCGAAGAAGGCTACCTGATGACGTTATATAGTTATAAAGCACTCCTTTTTGAGGTCCTGCACGGCCAAAATGTTTATATGGACGGCAGGCAGTATTCGGTTCCGGATTGGCAGACTGTCTGGAGGAATCGGTATTATCGTCGATAGTGAGTACAATAAAAGTGACAAAGATGACACATATGCACAAAATGTTCGCTGTCGCAGCCGCTCTTGTGGCTGCCGCAGCCTTGTTCTCTTGCGAAAAAGGACTGAGCCCGGAAGAGCAGCAGGCGCAGCAAGAGCAGGAAAAGACCGAAAAAGCGGACCAGTTCTGGGACGTGGTTGGGCAGCTGGTAGCAGCGTCCAATATCACGGACGACTATCAGGGCAAAACCTTTGAGCCGGTGATTGGTGTTGCGGATGCGTCGGACCCGCAGACGCGCATAGTGGCTACCAACTCCGCCGCAGCTGCTGCCCGGAGTTTTGCCAACCTGGTTGGTGTGGAGTCCATAGACGAGAATACGCCCGCTTATACCTGGTCCCAGGCAGAGGTGGGAACCCTTACCTACACCAAGACGGACGGCAGTACATCCTGGGCAGAGGTAAAAGTGGAGATTCCTTCCGTTCCGCACCTTTCTAAAATCATCTACCGCAGTGCGCAGCAGGGAGACACCAACGCCTCCTTTGCAGGCAGTGCCTACTACCGTTTTGGCGATGTCATCAGTCGTACAAACTCAGACAATAAAACAGAATACTGGGTGTGCGTGCGTCCGGCCTTTAACCCGGAGGGGAAGGGGGAGACGCACTGGATGAGCATTGGTGATTTGCCGAAGGAGAATTGGTGGTACTACAAGAGCAGCAACAAAAAAGAATACTATCTCCCCACCAAGCTCAATGTTAGCAAGGAACATATGCAGAACCTGGCGGAGATGCTGTATGCCATCTGTTACCCGGATCAGTGGCAGACGAACGTTTTCAATCATAGCAAAGTGGGCTATTTTGGCCCCTACGGCCTTCCCATCTTCCACGATTTCAGCCCGAACAATGCCACGTACCATAATGCCAAATTCTGGAGCAATGTGGCGTACGCCTGGCGTGGGAAGGGCATCGCCCAGCTGTTGTTTGAGCGCACACTGGACGACATTTCCCGTGACATTGATGCGAACGGCCTTTATTTCCTGTACAAGGGGTATTCCTGGAATACATGGACGTCCAATTCTGCCACGTTGTATCAGGCCCACTTCGAAAAGGGCTCAGAAGAGAACAGCAATATGCATACAAAGAATCCTTACTCGGAGCCTGAAGCGCAAATGGTATATAAGAAGGAGCCGGCCAAGGATTTGGAGTTTGACGTGCGCAATAAAAAGTATGTGAAGAACATGGGTTTCTTTGGAGACGGTTATCCCCGCTACATCGTCCGTTATGCCACCGGCGCCGAGCTTTCCAATACCGGTAAGTATTCCGATGTGCACAAGGCCATTCCCGGGACGGAAGCTGTTTACCGCTATTACCGGGATGTCCTGCCGGTGGAAAATCTGGAAGAACATGCGCCGGAGATTACGTTGACTAACATTGTGGACGATCGTAACAAGCAAGATCTGTCCAAGTTTAACGGTGTTGCCTACTATAAGACCGGGAATATCTACAAAGATGAAAAGGACGCTCTGTGGTTTGTGGTAAGCATGGCAGGTTCCAATAACGTGGAAGGGCTGTGTGAGCCCTCACCTTACTCGGAACTGGTCTCCTTCAGTGGACTGTCGCGCATGGAGGGTTCCCATTATCTTGCCGGCCTGCCCACTTATGAACAGGCCGTACGAGCCGTCCTCGCCCTCCATTCTATCTTTCATAACGGCTTTGCAAATATAGATGAATGGAACAATGAGTGGGAGGATCTCCATCCTTCAACCGCTGTGATACGTTTTATCTCAGAGAATGCCCGCGTCAATATTCTGCGTTTGTTCCAGGTGGTGCAACCCCTCTCAGGGGGTGATAAAAACTTCACGCACATGGCGGGGTTTGCCTATAGTGACCCGTCAGTCAACACTACCGGTCAGCCTGTGGGCAGGTACCTGTTCCCGACCGAAATCAGTAACGCAGACCTGCCGCGCTACCTCTGGAAGCATTATCCCAGCAATCCCAGTGCGACGGCCACATTATACGACGCTTTTAGTAACGCGACCATGTTCCTTCAGGATGTGGCGGATGGGGAAAAAGTGAGAAAATACGGTCCCGACTTATACGCTACCATGGGATTTCATCCCGATCAGGCCACTCATGGAAGGACGACGGATAAAAGACCCTACCGTACCCAGCCGGAGTCTTTAGCGCAGTTCCCTGAATCCTATATCTACAAATATGACCTGTGGGATGAGTACAAGTATCCCGCCGACATGTGGAACGAGCCCGTGCTGATGTTCCGCGCTGATGCCGTCTATGACCGTGGGGACGAGTATGCCACCATCACGGTGAATGGGCACAAACTCACCCCGGTGAAAGAATTCCCCTTGGGCTATGTTCTGCCCAATCCCGCTGATGAGGCGGCGCGAATAAAGGAAGAAATGGGAGTCGTGCAAGCATTTTATTCCCTACAAACATTCCCTCGGGACGTCATTACCGAGGATGGGGAAAAGTATCAGTATCCGGATTGGATGCGAGTCTGGGGACGACATTAGACAGAAAAAACAGGATGAACAGAATTCCATTGAACCTACTGCCCGCTGCTGCAGCCATTCTTGTGGCTGCCGCCGCCCTGTTCTCTTGCGAGAAGGGGCCGGGCCCGGAGGAGCAGCAGGCGCAGCAGGAGCAGGAAAAGTCCGAGAAAACGGAGCAGTTCTGGGATGTGGTGGGGCAGCTGGTCGCGGGCTCGGACATCACCCCTGACTACAAAGGAAAAACTTTTGAGCCGGTGATTGGTGTTGCGGATGCGTCGGACCCGCAGGCGCGCATTGTGCCCACCAACTCCGCTGCAGCGGCTGCCCGGAGTTTTGCCAATCTGGTTGGCGTGGAGTCCATAGACGAGAATACGCCCAGTTATACCTGGACGAACCCGGAAGTAGGTACGCTCACTTATACCAAAATGAGTGGCACTGCGTGGGCAGAGGTAAAGGTAGATATCCCTTCCGTCCCGCACCTTTCCAAACTCATCTACCGCAGTGCTGAGCAAGGGGACACCAACGCCTCCTTTGCCGGCAGCGCCTACTATCGTTTTGGCGATGTAATCGCTCTTACGGATGAGGATAGTCAGATCCCGGAATATTGGGTGTGCGTGCGTCCGGCCTTCAGCCCGGAGGGGAAGGGGGAGACGCACTGGATGAGCATGGATTATTTGCCACCTTATAACTGGTGGCTCTACACGAGCAGTCACGGAAAAGAGTATTGTTTCCCCACGGAGCTCAAGTATAGCAAGGAACACATGCAAAACCTGGCAGAGATGCTGTTTGCCATCTGTTTCCCGGACAAGTGGGCGGATAACGTTTTCAATTATAGCAAAGTGGGCTGGATGGGCCCTTCCGGCCTTCCCATCTTCCACGATTTCAGCCCGAACAAGATTGAGTTTCACAATGCCAAATTTTGGAACAATGTGGCTGATGCCTGGCGTGAAAATGATATTGACAGGCTAATCATGGGACGTAGTCTGGATGAGATTTCCCGTGAGATAGAGGGTGCCGGCCTTCATTTCCTGTACAAGGGGTATTCCTGGGTGACGTCGTGGACCAACTATGCCAAGGTGTATCAGGCCCGGTTTGTGAATACGCCGGGTAGTGTTAACGCCAACATGCAGACAAAAAGTCCTTACACGGAACCCAAGGCGCTAATGGTCAATGATGACCCGCAAAAGGACGTGGAGTTTGACGTGCGCAATAAGAAGTATGTTGTAAATCCGGCTTTCTTTGGAGACTCCAATCCCCGCTACATCGTCCGTTATGCCACCGGCGCCGAGCTTTCCGATACCGGAAAGTATACCGATGTGCACCACGCCATTCCCGGCGTCTGGGATGTGTACCGCTATTACCGGGATGTGGTGCCTGTGGAAAACATGGCGGACCATGAGCCGGAAATTACTGATACCAAAATTGTTAACGACTACACGCGTCAGAACCCGTCCAGTTTCACGGGGAGCGCCCACTACAAGACAGGTGATATTTACGCGGATGAAAATAAAGATCTCTGGTTTGTCGTGAACATGTCGGGTACAAATAATAATAGTAGCGATTGGTGTGAATCCTCGCCATACTCGGAACTGGTCTCCTTCCGTGGATTGCACCGCCTGCAGAGTGCCCGCTATGTGGAAGACCTGCCTACGTATGGACAGGCGCTGCGAGCCATTCTTGCCATGCACAATCTTCTTGTGAATGATGTCCCTCAAATATTCCAGGCCGACGGAGAAATGCAGAATCTGGGTCTCTCGTCCGCTGTCGTCCGTTTCCTGAAAGACAATGCCCTTGTCGATGCATCTCGCTTTTTCCAGTTTGTCCGTCCCTACGGCCTGGTCGATCGTAACTACACGAGCATGACCGGTTTTGCCTATAGCGATCCGGCCGGCAATGCTGTCGGTCAGCCTGTAGGACGTTTCCTGTATGTGAATGACATCAGTAATTTAAGCCCGCCGCGTTTTTTCTGGAAGCATTATCCAAGCAGTCCCAGTGCGACGGCCGAGTCCTATTCCTCCTTTAGTGGGGAGACGATCTTCCTTCAGGACGTTGCCGATGCAGATAAGGTGGCGAAGTACGGTAAAGACCTGTATGCTACCAGAGGGTTCCATCCCGCGCAGGGATCGGAAGCCGACAGGCCCTACCGCACCCAGCCGGACCCGAGCGCGGAGTACCCTGAAAAATATTTCTACAATTTCAATGCATGGCAGGACTACAGGTTCCCCACGGATATGTGGAACGAGCCCGTATTGATGTTCCGTGCCGATGCCGTTTATGACCGTGGGGATGAGTATGCCACTAAAACGGTGAATGGTCATACACTCACGCTGGTGAAGGAATTCCCCTTGGACTACGCTGTGCCCGAGACCGCCAGTGCGTATAGACGGAAGGAGGTGATAGCGCAAACTGTGAGCAGTCTTTATGACTTCAAGGCAACTATTTGGCTAGATAGAGCCAACATTCATGTGGATGGACAACCAAGCTCGTATCCGTCTTGGATGAGTGTATGGACTACCCGATAAATTAACTAAAACAGAATAGATATGAAACTTTTTAACCAAACACTTGCTGCCGCAGCCATGCTTCTGGCTGCCGCCGCCCTGTTCTCCTGTCAGAAGGAGGACACCCCCAGCACGGTGAATGTGGACAAGGAGCTCGCTGCCCATGGCGTAGAGACCGACATGCAGAGCGCCGTGAAAGAGGTCCCCGTCAAGTGCGACGGAGAGTGGCATGTCACCGTTACCCAGAGTAAGCCCCACTGGCTGCGCATCGAGGGATGGCAAGTCGTGTACAAGGGCAATGCCACCCTTACGCTCATCATAGACGAAAACCTCTCCAAGGTGGACCGCAGCGCCATGCTCCGGATTACCAACAATGTGGGTGAACTGGTACAGACCATCCCGGTTACCCAGTTCTACAATTACAAAGGAGAGGCACCTACCAACGGTAGCGGCCAGGCCTTCGCCGACAAAGGACTGGGCACCGCCCTTGCCTACGACTATGCCCTGAACCTTAAGAAGATGGTCACCATGAATCCCAATGAATACCAGGCTTCCAAGGTGCATCTGCTGAACAACGTGCTCAATTTTGCCCGCATTGACGACTGGCTGTACAGAGGAATTATGCAAAAGTCCACCTACGTGGAGGCCCCTATCCCGGTGTCCAATCTGCAGGCCGTACTCCTTGACAGCTGCCTGGTGCAGAGCAAGTCTCTGAGTGTGGGCATGGACCTGGGTGTCGAATTCGGTCCGCTTACCGTATCGGGACATGGCGAGTATAATTCCGCCAAAGAGGAATCGCGCGCCCATGTGGACTACTCCATCATCCGGCGCGCACCCATGTACAACGTGTATATCTCTCCCGCAGAGCTCTCTGCCTTCGCAAGCGACGCCCGTTACAACAAGGTGGACTTCGATGCCGATGATGCCGCCTTTGCCCAGATTGACGAGACCATCCTGCGGTACCAGCGCTACAATCAGCGCACCAAGAAAACCAACCTCAACTACCGCGGCCTTACCGAGGACCAGGAGGTTGAGGTGAGCAATATGGAGGCGTCCATCAACCTCCGCTACGACCACGCCGGCGTGTTCTCCACCGCTTTCAACGATCGCTACAACGAGCTGTACAACGCCATTGTCCGCCGCAAAAACCAGGGTAAGGAAGTGAACATGGAAGAGTTGGAGTCCATCCTGGGTGCGCTGGACAGCGAGTTCGGTCCGTTTATCATTGCGGGCGGCGACTACGGCGGATCCATGTTCCTCCACTGCGAGATTGATACCATGAAGATGGTAGGTAACGCTGATTTTGTAGCACAGATGTCCGCCGAATTTGCCGGGATTGGCAATTTTACAGGCGAATTGCATTACACGGAAGACGGTTACAACCTGCTTCGCGACTCCAATACGGATATCCAGATTCTGGGCGGCAGTGCCAATGAGACGGCCGACAAGATGCTGGATTGCATTACCAGCGGCGAAGCCACGGACCTGGGCAACTGGCAGCAGCTCCTGATGGAATGGGTGCAGTCCATGTATTCCGGCGGCAGCCCCGACCAACCTTTCAGCGGCGAGGCCGATAAGAGCAAGGCCGTGCCCATCTCCTTTACCGTTACGCCCATCTGGACCTTCATCCGCGAGGCCGAAATCCAAAAGTACGTAAAAGACTACTTCATGGCGGCCTACAAAGAACGTGGCATTGGCAACTACTTTGGCATCATGGAAGGTTCCGACAATCCGGGTGCAGAGAATTTCATGAACCTTTACAAGAATTATTGGGAAGAGTAATCCGCCATGCGGGCTCCCCGGCATATCGCCCTTGCAGGACTTCTTCTGGTGGCAGGCCTGTGCCTGTGCTGCCGGAAGGAGCCCCCTGCTGCACAGGAGGAAAAGAAGCTGGACGTGGTTTTCCTGGGCGGTTCTCCCGCTCAGGAAGACGGCGTCCCGCTCCTGCCTTACCGGGCCAGCTATGAGTCGTTGCAGGTGGCCCTGAGCGGCCGGGATGCCTCTACGGGAGACCTCTATGTGCGGAGTAATGCCCGCTGGCTGGTAGTATCGACCGGAACCCTGGCTGCGGATGGCATGGTGTCCCTCAAGACCCAGGCCAACCTGAGCGAGCAGCGGCGGGAAGCCATCCTTACTTTTACGGATGCCGCCAATCCCACGCGCACGGCGCAGCTGCGCCTGGTGCAGCTTTCCTCCAGCGACTCTGACCAAAACGCCGACGCCGCCCGGGAGCAGTTGTATGTGGGGTATGGGTACGACATCTACAAGGCCCTGGAAAGCCCCATGGCCGTGCGCGTGCGCATGCCCGTGCTGAACTATCCCTTCATGGTCCAGCAGCTCAATCTGGCCGAAAAATACCAGCTCGTCCAGGACTGCCACCTGAGCCGTCTGGATGTCAACTACGTGAACGCCGGGAATATCCATGCCTATGGACAGGGCCTGAGCCAGCTGCAGACGGAAGACAAAGACAATATCTTTGAAGGCTGCCTGGACAACTGCAACACGCTTGTGAAATTGCTGAAATCCTCCAGCGAGGGACTGGACCAGCACAATTATGGCCATGGCTCGCTGGAAAAGGCCGTTGCGTCGCGCATCATTGACCGGGCCGCCCTCCTGGACCTGAAGCGGGAGGGGAGAGTGCCCTATTCGAATGAGTTTTCCATGCGCCTTCTCGAATGCCGCCGGGTCAGTGGGGAAACCCGCAGGCAACGCATCGAGTCCGTGCTTACGGAGTTTGGCACGCATGTGATTCTGCAGGTGGACCTGGGCGGCCGGATAGACTATTCTTTCACCATGCGTAAATCGGACAGCTTCAACTCCCGGGAAGAGATAGAGCAGGAAGTGAACTTCACGCTGGGGCAGATTGCCGACGGGGACCGTACGGGCATGAACCGCGAACCGTCCACACCCAAGTCGCCTGTGGTTACCTCGCAGGGGGAGGCCATAAGCGCCATTGAGGTGCGCGGCGGTGGTGCGGCCCAGGTGCAGGCGCTGGAGAAGGAGATAAGCGAACTGTCCGCCAACGGACAAATCGACCCGGCCCGTATTACGGACTGGCTGGCCTCCATTAATTACAGCCCGCATTTCCAGGGAGACCCTTCGCTGGACGTGATTCATTTCGAGCTCATTCCCTTGTGGGACCTGGTGACGGAAGACGTCCGTGAGGACTTTATGCGCGTGACGTTTGCCCTGAGCCAGCGCTCGGACAATGTCCTCCCGGACAGCTTCACCGGAATGGATATCTACCCGATAGACCCGCAGGGTGCAGACAAGGCACTCTTTACTTTCCCCGAGGAAGGGAAGGGCAGCCTGTGCCGCATCCTGTACATGTCGGGAGAACCCATTTTGGAGGTGTGCTCCGAGTATGTGCCCGCCATCCGCTCCGACAAGCGCGTGACCATTGCCTATCCCATCTACCAGCAAGGCATCCGCCTGAATCAGGGCCTTTTCCCGGGCGACGGCACCCATCGGCCTGCCTTTGTGGCCTTTAGCGGAGGAGACTGTTACGTGAATCCCTTCCCGGACATGGCTCCGGACTCCGTGCTCACCCGTTTCTGGTATGTGAACGGCAGCCTGATGCCGGAAAGTCCGGTGGACCTTTCTTCTTACGGCCGGAAAGGCCGGGAGGTGCGGGACGATGCGTTCTACTTCCTGGACCCGCGCAAAACCTACAGCCACCCCATTGTGAAAGTGGGGAGCAATTTCTGGACGCGGGCCGATATTGACCATCCCATGGGATTCAGTGAAAATCCCCACTCCGGAGAATATTACTTTGACGAGCATGTGGAACAAGGCGTCCTTTATACCCGCTTCGATTTTCAGGTGAACGATATCATCATGGAAGACAATGACTGGATATGGGGAAATGAGCGGCGCTGGTACATGCCTACATCGGACGAGGTGAGGGGCCTGGAAGCCTTCCTGGGCTTCAATCCCAAGGCCCTGTTCCCGGGGCAGCTTTCCGGCTTCGACGCCCGCTTCAATGGCTATTGGGGCATCAGCGACGTGCTGAACGGACGTGCTGCCTTTCCGGACAATGACCTGGCGCTCCGCTACAAAGGGCAGCTCCACCTGTTCTCCGTCGTGGACAACGGCGGCGACGACCCCCAGCTGCTGGTGCTGGACAACAACTATCGTCTCATTCGTTACGACGTATTGGGCGACTGGCACGAGGACTATTATCCCGTACGTCCTGTGCGTAACTACAAATTTGAATATCCTAAGTTGGAAGTGATAAAACAATATGTCGATTGATATGAAACGAATCATTTTTTTCTTCATGGCTTCGCTGGCGCTGGCTGTGATGCCCGGCTGCCAAAAGAATGATGCGGCGAATGATGAAGAGGATGCCGTGCTGGAGCAGAAGGAACGCGAGGCCTTTGTTATCCAAAATGTGATGGAGGCGCTCACGGATGTGGAGTTTGACGACGAAGACGAGTCCGAATTTGTGTTTGAAGGAAAAACCTTCGAGCCCTCCATCGGCGATGTCCTGGATGAGAGTGCGCCCTCGGAGAGAAGTGTGTTCGTGGAGGACGCTTCCCTGTCGGAACAATACTTCCGGGCTCTGGCCGGAGACGATGGATTTGTGGCCGAAACGCCGGACGGCCTTGTGATAGACCTGACCGGGCTTAAATTGGGAAAACTCACTTTCCATCGCTCAGGAGAGGGAGACAATTCCGGATATGTGGACGTGGCCATTTCCTGCATCCCGCACCTTTCCAAAATCATTTACCGTACGGATGCGCAGTGGGGAAGCAACAGCTTCACCTCGCCGTGCCGCCGGGGAGACGTCTATTTCGGGGAGGGCGTGTATTGGGTGTGCGTAAGAGAAAGCAAGAGCAGCAAGAATCCCGGAACGCTGGTGAACATGGGGGCCGGCAAAGGGCGGCTTTTCAAAAACAGATGGGACGAACTGTGGGATCCCAAGCATGGAAGCGGGCACGACCTCAATTGCCGTGTCAACGACATCAGCGATTACCTGCTCCTGTGCTCGGACAGTAATATCTATGCCCGGAAAAAGGCCAAGATTGTAAATAAGTTCCCCAATGAGGTTTTCCCCTTCGCCTGCTATTCCCGAAACGCCAAAAAACAGGATTTTCCCAGCCTGGGCGTGGACGGCTTTGCTACGGACAAAAATGACTACAGCCATTGGAGCGACTATAACCTGGGCACCTACAGAAAAGTGGTCATGGTGCTGGGCGCCAAGCATGGCAAATACAAGTTGTTCAAGGGTAAAAAGCGTTATTGCCAGCACGTGGGCATTAATCCGCAGTGCATCAACAACGATGGATATTATTTTGATGAAAAAGGCTATTACGGAAATGGCGGCAAGGACAACCTGTATGATTTCCTGAATGCCAGTTTTGTATATACCATGAACAGTGTCCATTTTACCAATAAAGTGCCTCAGGGCTTCACCCTTGTCAATATTTAGTGCGTGAAAAGGTTCCTTCATATGACCTGCCTCCTGGGCCTGGCCGCTCTTGTATGGAGCTGCCGGGGCCTGGAGATGCCCCCCTCTTCCGCAGAGAACCAGGCCCCCGAATGGATGCCGGAAGGGGGCTACAACTGGGTAAAGGCCGAAGATGTGGAAACCCGCGAGCTGTTCCGCCGAAACTACGGGCTGGGGTACTCGTACAATGCCGTACGCGGGGACTACTGCAACTGGAAAGACATCCGCTGCCAGGTCCTCAACCGCTATTTCCTGGAGAATCTGCAGGAGGCCAGCGGCGAGAAACTGATTATGGAGAACACCGCCAGGGAATCCTCCGTGGCCTCGGAGTTCAGCTATTCCTTCCGGGACTATGTAGCCAACGTGGCCGTAGAAACCAAACAGAAGGTTGATTTAGGCCTGTACAAGAACGAGAAACGCAATCGGCAGTATTTCCTGGAAAATGGCATCCAGGAATCCTTTTACTACACCCTGGAGGAAAAAGAACTCATGGTGGACAGCTACATCAGCTACGCCAGCGTGCTGGCGCGGTATTCCCGGAACCGGGACTTGTTCACCCAGAGTTTCCGTAATGCTGTGGAGCACCTGCGGCTTACCCCCGACGACAATGTGGCTGCGGTGGACTCCATGATTAAAGTGTGGGGCACCCACGTCATTGTAGGCGCCAGCCTGGGCGGCCGTCTCCGGGTGGACCTGATGAACAGCATGTGGCGTTACAATGACCGCGCCAGCGAAGAGGCATGGAGCACCCAGGAATTCTTGAAGGCAGTGGAAAACAAGCAGAAGTCCCGTGTGGAGGAAGAGTTTGTATGGATGAAAGACTGCCGCCTTAAGCTCCAGGCCTGGGGAGGGGACCAGAGCCACCTGACCGGCCTCCTGGGGGAGCACAAGCCGGACGGCACGCGCACGTTTTCGCTGGATGGGATATCGGCCTGGAGAAGGTCGCTGGTCTATAATCCGGCAGACGAGCTCAATTCCAACGTGGAGCTCATTGATATGGTGGTAATTCCCATCTGGGAGTTTGCCGCAGTGGTGGATAAGTGGCAGGCCATGCGCATCAAGGCCGCCGTCACCCAGGATGCCGCCCTCATGCAAAAGCTGCTCGGGGACGCCAACTTCTTTAATGCCGCTTTCCCCATCCGTTATCCTTCGGCCTCCTGCCAGTGGAGAAAGAATACCGGGACCTGGGAAACCTTTACCCGGACCGACACCGAGGATGCGCCGCAGGTGGTGAACATTGAAAGCGGTGGCCGCTATGTCGCCACCGTCTGCCACGAGCAAATTGACGGGCACGACCTTTGGGTGTGCTATCCCATCTATGAAGGGAAGGTGAAGATGGCCTGCGGGCTGGGCGTAGAAGAGAATAACAGCGTGTTCAAGGTACGCTGGATAGGGGATACCCCCACGCTCACCTATCAGGCAGGGGTTACGGCCGGCGATACGTTCTACATCACTGCCGGAGGCGTGGGTGTAGAGTCTGTGGAGGATGTGGTTTACGCCCCGGGACGCGCGCTGCCCTATATCGAGCTCAGCGGTGGTATCCGCTCCGACGGCAGCTATGCCTCCCGCCCCTTCAGCGTCTTCCGGGAGGAGGGGCATTTTGTCCTGCCGGTGCAGGCATCGGCCCGTCCGGAGAACATTGTGGGCTGGGATACGTATACCACCGTAGCCGCAAACCGCTGGATTTTTAGCCGGAATCAAGACTATACTTATATTTACAACGCCAACGAAATTCGGTAAATTTTTGGACCGCCCGTTTCACTTTTTGCGGAGGATTCTGTAAATTTGTGATGTGAAACAAGGTTTTTTCATCATTACCACCGTTTGCGTAGCGCTTAGTCTGTGGCTTTCGCGCTATATCCCTGCTGGTGCCTTCGAAGAAATCCTTTCTCCGCTCCTGTTTACCACCACGGTTACCGTGGCGTTTTTCGGCTCATTCCTTGTTTTCAAACATGCGGACGGCCTGCGTATCCGGAGAGTATGGGGCTGGACGCTCCTCATCTGGGGGCTGATCGACTTCATCTATCTTGCCGGCGATTTATTTGCCCGTTCTCGGGTGATGGATATGAGCGCTCAGCATATCACTACCATAGAGCTGCTTTTGGGCAACCTGCTGGGCTGGCTGCTGCTGATGTATCCTACGGAAGTCGTCCGGCCCGGATGGCTGACGTTCCGGACCGGGCTATGGCAAGTTCTTCCCATATATGTGCTGGTAGGCCTGGATTACCTGATTCCCCTAAGCCTGAGGCCCCTTATCGCGTTATATCCTTTTGCGCTCATTCCGCTGCTTATTACCCATGTCCGCACGTATAAAAACTGGTGCGAAGAGAATTTCTCCACCCTGGATGCGTTTGATGCCCAGTGGATTGTCCACTACCTGTGGATGGTGGCGCTGGTGGGCGTCAATTATATTTTCATCTGCGTCACCCATGCCCCAGCACGCGGCTTCACCCAGCTGTGGTTCACGATTGCCATGTTCGCCTACAGCACGGAGCAAATCCTTTACCGCAAGGACCCTTGGGAGATGGTGCGTGGGCGGGAAAAGGCAAGGGAACCGGCGCCGGAGGAGGCCATAACGGAACCCGTGCCCTCGCCCGAGAACAGTGAACTTCGCCAAAAACTGGACCGCTGGATGGAGGAGGAAAAGCCCTATGTCAATCCGGCCTTCCAGCTGTCGGACCTGGGGGCGGTCCTGCCCATGAACCGGACCTACTTGTCCCACTTCATCAAGGCGGAATATGGCTGCACGTTTTACCAGTTTGTGAACCGCTATCGCGTAGAGGAGGCCAAGCGCCTCAAACTGGCTAACCCGGATCTGAAAATGGACGAGGTTGCCGCGCGCTGCGGCTTCTCTTCCCGCACGGTTTTCTCCAACGTGTTCACCCGCGAGGAAGGCGTTTCGCCACGCGAATGGTATAAAAAATGTAATCCTGCGTAAAAAATAGGCCCAAAATTTTATTCTGCGTAAATTTCTGCCCGGTACCCCTTCCGGGCAAATTTTTTCTTTTCTATATTTGCCCCCGGTTAGTATTAGCGTCCATTTAGGTGGAATAGGATTAAATCCGAAAAAGGAGAGTGCCCCGCATGGGTCGCTCTCCTTTGTCGATATGCCCTTCTCTATCATTTCGAGTGCGCACGGCGAGTCGGGACACAGGCCGCCCTCCAGAAACGAAACAAGCACAAGATTCGCCTGGTGCGAAAAAGCCCGGGACTCGGTGGGAGCCTCGGGCTGGGAAAGAATCAGGATTAGTAATTAATTATTCTGTGTTTGAGCCAAGCCCGTTGCTTGCCGGATGCTTTGTTCATCCACTCCTATTTCGCGCAGTTTCTTCGCAACAGCCGCCAAGGCGTTTGCTTCCCCTTCTGCACGTCCTTGCTCCAGGCCTTCCTTGAAGCCTTTTTGCTCGTGGTATTCACCGATGACCAGTTTTTCGTAGTCTGTAACCATGGCGTTGAGATATACTTTTAGTTGTTCTTCCTCAAACTGTTCCGTGCGTGCAATCTCGAAGATGGGCTCAAAATCGGATGCATCACGGGGGACTCCTGCAAATTTATACAAATTTCTGAAAAGATAGCACCATCGTTCCGCATTTGTTTGCGCCGCCTCCCATCCTTTTTGGAAGCGGGGCAGTTCCAGGTGGTAGAATTGAAGTTTGGAGGTCAGGACATCGGGTACTTTTCTACCGATTATAGTGAAACAGCAAAAAATTTTCTACCGACTTGCGCGCCGGGCATAGCGGCTGGTCGCTAAACGGCTGATTCTCAGCGAGATGCTGATAATCCTCGGCGCAAATGGGACCGAGGATTATGCGTATGGTGTTGTGTGACAAGGAGTTAGCGACCAGCCCGCTTGTGTCGTCCATGGCTCCCGCCTTGCCCGCCGATGGTCGCCACCGCTGCATTTATGCACGTCTCTGTGCCTATGGCGGGCTTCCCAGGCTTCGAAGGTCCGCTCTCTGGACCCTCAGCGCCTGTTTGGGCCCCATTCCGGCTTCGAAGGTCCGCTCTCTGGACCGTCTGGGGTAAATAAAGTCCCCAAATAAAGCCGCGCTTCAAATGGGGAAATTTTTTTGTATATTTGCAAGTTGGATGAAACGTTTTACCCTCATACTGTTAGCCGCATTGGTGGCGCTTCCGCTTGGAGCCCAGAAGACAAAGCCCAAGCAGGACATGATTGTGTTTACCCCGCAGTGGACGGCCCAGGCGCAGTTCGCCGGCTATTACGTGGCGCAGGAACTGGGCTTCTATGA
>Ga0247611_10004333_pt1 | contig 19794 bp, 18 predicted proteins | sample 177DNAGHGhighgp2_FD_192422 | JGI IMG/M metagenome (GOLD analysis project Ga0247611, IMG submission 192422) | Sheep rumen microbial communities from Palmerston North, Manawatu-Wanganui, New Zealand - 1770 DNA GHGhigh gp2 | ecosystem: Host-associated > Mammals > Digestive system > Stomach > Rumen...
TAGAAAAGTTTAAAACAATGTTTGATGATTATACTATTAATAATCCTGATTATCCTACACAAATCATATTTAAGCATCCGGAAACTCTTGATGAAGAAAGTGATTTAAATGTTTTTTTGGATTATTACGAAAAAAAATATGACTCTTCATCTGGTAAGAACCTACACTAATAATTTGATAGTGTTTAATAATTGTAAATTATTTTAATTATTCGTTTCCTTTTTTTGCTTTTTTGGTATAATGGTTATAGTAGAGGTGTTGAAAAAATGAAAAAGATGAAAATTTTATTTGCATTCATGATGTTTGCAGTAGTAGGTATGGTTAGTGCGGAAAATATTCCAGTAGCTGATATAGTTGCTAAATTCCAACAGAATTCTAGCTATAGTGTAACTAGTAAAGCTGATGGATCAGAGTTTACAGTTAATACAGGTGCTACAAGTTTTAATTATCGTTATTCGCAAACAGAAAACGTATTAACCTATAACTATTCTCCTGGAGTGGAACTAAATAGTGTTCTTGCTTCTGATGATGTATTGATTTATATAGTTGAATTATCTTCTAATGCACAAGCATATAAAGATGCAAAAGCAGCCCATCCTGAAGTAACTAGTGTTAGTTATGGAAATGGTTGTGATTTAACAAATATGGGATTTTGTTACAATAGTGGAACAGGTGAAATGAAAGTTGTATTAAGCAATCAATTTACTACTTATTTGTATAATTATTATTCTAATGGCGGTAATGTTTCTGCTAATACAATAAATGATGATAATACTAAAAACAGTGTTGATCCTGTTGCTGTAGAAGAAACTACTGGGGATGCAAAGAATCCTAATACTGGTTCATTTACAGAAATTGGTATAATTGTTGGATTATTAGCGTTATTAGTAATTGTTATTAATCTAAAAAAACGTAGTGAAACTGAATTTAAAATATAGAAAGTTCTAAATGAACTTTTTTTATTGCTATTATTTTGTTAGTAAGATATAATATTGTGGTGTTAAGGAGAGATATTTAATGAAAAATGTTCAAAAAATTGAAACAGAAGTTAAAGGTGCAGAATGGGAAAAAATACTTGACGATACTTTTAAAAAACGTAATAAGGATTTAAAGGTTGATGGTTTTAGAAAAGGTAAATGTCCTAAGAACGTTTATTTACAAAGATTTGGTATTGAATCTTTATTTATGGATGCTTCAGATGCTGCTTTACAAATTGCATATAAAAAAGTACTTGATGAAAATGATATCGTTCCTGTTGTTGAACCTGCTGTAGATATAAAGAGTGTTGACAAAGATGGAATCAAATTAGAGTTTACTTTAATTACTAGACCAGAAGTTAAATTAGGCAAATATAAGGATTTGGGTATTAAGAAAGATAAAGTAACAGTTTCAAAAGAAGAATTAGAAAAAGAAGAAGCTCGTATTGCTTCTCGCTATGCTGATATGGTAGTTAAAGAAAATGGAGAAGTTCTTGAAGGCAATACAGCTGTTATTGACTTTAAAGGATTTGTTGATGGCAAAGAATTGGACGGCGGAACTGGAACTGATTATTCTTTAGAAATAGGTTCTCATACATTTATTCCTGGTTTTGAAGAAGGGTTAATCGGAATGAAAACTGGTGAATCTAAAGACTTAAATTTGAAATTCCCAGAAGATTATACAGAAGAATTAAAGGGTAAAGATGTTAAGTTTGAAGTAACGATTAAAGAAATCAAAGAAAGAGTTTTGCCTGAATTTAATAAAGACTTCTTTCAAGATTTAGGTTATGATAATATTTCTACTAAAGAAGAATTTGATGAAGAGGTAAAGAAAGCTATTACTGATAAGAAAACTGAAGAAGTTAATAATAAATATTATGATGAGGTAATTGCTGCTGCTTGTGATAATATGGAAGTAGAAATTAATCCAGAAATAATTGCTGATGAAGTTAAAAGAACAAGTGATAGAATGGCTCAAAGTTTACAACAACAAGGCATTAATTTGGAAATGTACTTACAATTTACAGGAAAAACTAAAGAAGAATTTGAAAAAGATTTAGAACCTGAAGCAATTAAAAATATTAAAGCTCGTTATTTAATTGAAGAGGTTGCAAGAGCTGAAAAAATTGAAGTTACTGATAAAGAAGTTGAAGAACATGCTGCTAAAGAAGCTGAGAAGTATGGTATAGATAAGAATGAATTCTTAAGTTATATTGGGGGACTTGATGTAGTTAAATATGATTTGAGAATGAAAAAGGCTTTATCAATTGTAACTGGAGAAGAAATGAAATAAAAAAGCTTAAGGCTTTTTTATTTTGCTTTATAATGTTATAATTATAATAGATGAAGAGTGGTTGAATGAAAAAAGAAAATAAAAAAAGTGTTAATCCTTTCATAGCTAAGTTTAGAGATAATAAACTATATTTAATATCTTTTATTATTACTTTATGTGTTTTGTCTTATTTAATGTTCTTTATTATGGAACATTCTGATGGTATTATTACTAAAAGAAATAAAAAACAACTTGAAATTATTGAGAATATTAAGAAAGCTAAGAAAGCTAATGATGGTTATTATACTCATAATGTAACTTTAAATAAGAAAGTTGATATTGGCACTTGTACAATTGATTCATATAGTTATATTTTTGAAGTAAAAGAGGGTAAATTTACTAGATATTTTAGTAATAATTGTTTAGGTGTTATAAAACTAGGTGAGGAAACTAATATAAATGTTGTTGATTATAGTTTTACTACTAATAATATTACTTATAATAAAGATGCTTCTATTACTAATTTGATTGAAAGTAATAATAGTAGTGTTAGTTTGTATTTTTATACTGATAGTATTGTAATGCTTAGTGATGTAGATTTGGTTTTAATTAATAATAATAAGGTTTCTTATATTAATAGTGAAAATTATATAAATGATGGTGGTAATCTTAGTAAAAGATATTATGAAAGTGAAAATGACGATACTTTTAATTTTATAGTTTTTTATAATAAAGAGGAAGTACCTTGCTATAATGATTTATCAAGTATTAATGGCAAGGACAAATTATATGATATTTATCAAATTCATTATAATAAAGCTCTTGGGAAGTTTGACTTGCCAAAATTAATGGTTTCGCGAATTAATGAGGATTATTGTTCAAATTATGAAAATGATATAGATATTTTAAAGCAATAAAAAATTGCTTTTTTTTATTCTATTTAGTTTACAAAAATAGAATAAAAATATATAATAAAGACTATCAGTTTTTTAGGAGGCGAAATGCTATGAATAACTTACCGGTAATGCTTCTTAAGGGAATAGTACTTTTGCCATATCAGGATGTTAAATTAGATTTAAGTAGTAATATATCATCGAAAGTTATAGACGTTGCTATTAATAAATATGATAGTAATATTTTGGTTATATGCCCTGTTAATCCCTATGAAGAAGCGCCTGATATTTCTGATTTACCTAATGTAGGAGTTGTTGGCAAAATAGTTAATAAACTTGATCTGCCTAATGGTAATATAAGAATAGTTGTTTCGGGTATTAAGAGAGTAAAAATATCGCAGTTTATTCATAGAAAAGAAGATTATGATCTATTAACTTCGGAATTTGATGAGGTTGAATTGCCTAAGTTTGATGAGGTAGAAGAAACAGCTCTTAGAAGAAAGATTATCGAACTTTTAAAAGAATATATTGAAACTTCTATGTCTAGTAATAGTGTTTTGGCTAGTATTAGAAATGTTGTAGATTTGGGGAGATTAACAGATATAATTGTTTCTTTTATGCCTTTTTCTTTAAATAAAAAACTATTATATATGAGAGAACTTAATGCTTTACATAGAGCTAATGCTTTAGTTTATGATTTATCTATTGAATTACAAGTTGCTCAATTAGATGTTAAACTTGATGAAGTATTAAGAAATGAGTTTGAAGAGAATCAAAGAGAATATGTTTTAAGAGAAAAATTAGAAGTTATAAAAAAAGAGCTTGGTGAAGACGAGCTTAAAGACGAGATGATTGCAGATTATTTGGAAAGAATAAATAATTTGAAAGCATCTAGCAAATTGAAAAACAAACTTACAAATGAAGTAAAAAAATTAGATTATACAACTGAAAGTAATCCTGAAGTAAGTTCGATTAGAAACTATCTAGATTTAATTTTAGATTTACCTTTTGGCATATATAGTTCTGATGAGAAAAACTTGGATAAGATTATGGAAGTACTTAATTCTACTCATTTTGGGCTTGAAAAGGTTAAAAATAGAATTGTTGAATATATTGCTGTTAAAATTAGAAATAAAGAGCTAAAAAGCCCAATATTGTGCTTTGTTGGGCCTCCTGGAGTAGGTAAAACGTCTTTAGCTATAGCTATAGCTAAATGCTTAAAGAAAGAATTTTATAAGATATCGGTAGGAGGATTAAATGACGGAGCGGAACTTAATGGACATAGAAGAACGTATATAGGAGCTTCTCCTGGAAAAATTATTCAAGCTTTAAAGAAGTGTGGCACGGCTAATCCTTTGATTCTTATTGATGAAATAGATAAAATGGTTAAGGATTATAAAGGAGACCCTGCATCTGTGTTGCTTGATATTTTAGATCCTGAACAAAATTATATGTTTATTGATAATTATGTAGAGGAGCCGTTTGATTTAAAAGATGTTTTATTTATTTTGACTGCTAATAATGAAGAAGATATTCCTTCTGCTTTATATGATCGTTTAGAGATTATTGAATTATCATCTTATACTGAGTTTGAAAAGTTAGATATTGCGAAGAATTATTTGATACCTAATATTTTTAAAGAACATCTTGTTTGTAGTAAAGAAATAAAATTTAGTAATGATATTATTATGGATATAATTACGAAGTATACAAAAGAAGCTGGAGTAAGAGATTTAGATAGGAATATTAGTACTATAGTTAGGAAAATAGTAACTAATTCTGTTAAAGAACTAAATAGTCCGATAAAAACAACTGTTAAAAAGAGTGATTTAATTAAGTTTTTGGGGCCGGCAAAATATGATTTGAAGAATCAGGTTGTTACTTATCAATCAGGCCTCGTAAATGGTCTTGCTTATACAACAGTTGGGGGAATGGTTATGCCTGTTGAGGCAGCTATATATCCAGGTAAAGGAGAACTTAAAATAACAGGAATGCTTGGTCAAGTTATGGAAGAGAGTATATCGGTGGCTTTAAGTTATATCAAAAGCAATAAAAAAGAATTTGGAGTGGAAAAAGTTAATTTTGATAAATCAGATATTCATATTCATTTTTTAGAAGGAGCTATTAAAAAAGATGGGCCTTCGGCTGGTATAACAATTACAACATCTTTAATAAGTTTGCTTCTTGATGAGAAAGTAGATAAGACTGTAGCTATGACAGGTGAGATATCTTTACGTGGTGATATATTAAAAATTGGTGGATTAAAAGAAAAAATAATAGCGGCTTATAATAATGGTATTAAGAAAGTATTTATACCATATGAAAATAATGTAGATGTAAATGAGATCCCAAAAATGGTTAGAGATGAAATTAAGATAATACCTGTTAAGAATTATTTAGAAGTTTTTAATAAACTATTTAAGAAAGAGAAATAGTTTATATATAAGAAAAGAAACATTTATATTTAAATGTTTCTTTTTTTGTTATATAATGTTATTAGAATATAATATAGGTGATGATATGAAAAAGAGATTTTATATTAGTATTTTTATCATTTTATCATTGACGGTAGTTGTTTTGTCAGCTACTTATTCTAAAGATTCTGGAACTAGTGAATATACTTCTATTAGTAAGGAAGTAGATAATATGAAGGTTACTTTTGAAAATGGCGAGTTGTTGTCTATTGATAAGGTAAATAAATTAAATGTAGAGGAATTAAAAGGAAGTAATATTAGTATAGTTAATAAAAATAAAACTAGTACTAATGCTTTAATTGATATTAATTATAATGGTGATGCAGAAGTATATTATTCTATAGATGGAGCACCTATTAAACTAATTGATGAAAACGCAAAAGAGGTTGTTAATTTGAAACCTTTTGGTGAAGTTGGAGATCAAATACTTATTAATGTTAAAGTATTTAGTAAGAAAGATATTAATGATAGAGTTGCAATTAGAGTTAGTAGTATTCAAGAAGATGGACTAAAGTATACAATGGTAAATAGTAATCAAGTATATAAAGATGGTGAAGGTAATTATATTTATTATGGTAAGCCTAATAACTATATAAAATATAATGATAGTGTCTATCGTATAATTGGTTTAATTAATAATAAGTTTAAATTGGTTAGATTTAATGAAAGTTTAGAGGAATATAATGAGAATAATAACTATATTACTATAAGAGATTTTTTAAGAACTTTTAACAATAGAGAAGTTGATGAATCTAATATGGATTTATTTGATACTTGGCTAAAGGAATATAATAATTATTGGTTTAGTGATGGTGATGTATTTATAGATAATACTATAAATATAGAAAAGTTAGGGAACCATATTAGTAATGAAGTATTAGAGTTGGGAGACTATGTATTACTAAGTAATGGGGATGGAACTATTAATAATCCTTATGAGGTGAAGTATGGAAGTTAATAAGGTTTTAAAAAGAGAAATAATTTGTGAATTATTAGCGTTATTGTTATTTGTTGGAGCTTGCGCATATGCCTTGTTTTCTCTAGGTTCAAGACAAAATGGAGGGATAGCAAGTTATAATGATGTTGTTACTATTTTAGATGATAAAAAGTTTGGTGGTATGCAAATAGCAAGTGATGGTAAAGCTTTATGTGATAGTGGAATTACTTATACTGTAACTAATAATCAAAAGAGTATTATTAATTATGAAATAGTAATATATCCTAATATTCATAATGAAGAGATTCTTAAACATATTAGGGTTTCTTTAGATGATATTTATATAAGTGACTTATCTTCTTTGGATAGAAGTCAAGGGGGGTATGTTTTGGGTATGAAAACTTTAAACTCAGGATATACAAAGATTCATTCGATTAAATATTGGTATAAATTAGATTCAGATAAAGAATTATTAAAAGAGAAGGTAAAATTCAACTATAAGATTGAATTAGTATAGAAAGGAATAGTACTATGAAAAAGATGCTAAATTCTAAAGGTATGACAATTATTGAGATTATATTAGCAATAGGTTTAGTATCTATTGTCATGGTTCAAGTTTTGAATTTGTTAGTTGATTTAAAGAGCGAGCAAGTTCTTGGGGAAAGTAAGACTAATGATTTATCTAATAGATCTTTGATAATGCAGAAGGTTGAAAATGACTTTTTGGGTAAAACTATTACATCTATTGATGATTGCCCTTCTTTAAGCAATAAAATAGCTGATAGGGATGTATATAGTATGAAATCGTGTGTTAAGTTAGTTTATGATAGAAATAATTCTAAACCTTATTTTTTGATTACAGCTAGAAATACTATTAATGGTAATGATTATTTTATATATGGTTATGGTAAAAGCAGTTCGGCTACAACTCCTGAAGTTTATGAAGCTTGGAAACTTGAAAGCGGTAAATATCCTGGTAATGGTAGTGCTAGTGCTTGTCAATTTCAAATTTTATCATATGATTGTAAAGGTGCAGGTAATGTAGATGTTTGTAATAGTAGATATTTTGTTTTAAAATATCCGGTAATTTTATCTAAAAACACTTCTAAGACAATTATGAATTTTGATTTGGAATTTGTTTATTATTTTAGAAATACTATTACGGCTCCAGCAGATTTTTATAATCATACGGGTTTTTGGAGTAAACATACAACTTCTTGTAGAACATGATTTTTGGTGATTAGATGAAAAGGAAAATAGTAGAACATTTAAAAGATTTCTTATTTATTTGTTTTGTTTTATTTATTGCTTTTGGTAAACTGCCTTATAATGTTGAAATGCCTGGTGGCATTATTAATTTAACTGAGAGAGTTAAAATTGATGGCCAGAAGATTCCTTTAAAAGGCAGCTTTAATATGGCTTACGTATCGGTTGTTCAAGGTAGTATTCCGTATATATTGTATGGCTTGATCTCTAATGATGTTGATGTTGTTAAAACTCAGGATAGTTTACTTGAAAACGAAACAGTAGAAGAAGCTAATAGAAGGAATAAATTATTTTTAGAGCAAAGTAAAAATGCAGCAGTACTAGCTGCTCTTAAAGAAGCTGAAATTGAATATGAAATAAAAAATAGAAAAACTAATGTTTTGTATATATATAAAGATGCTAAAACTACCTTAGAAGTCGGAGATAATATTATTGAATGTAATGATAATAAGGTTGATTCTATTCAAGATATCGTAAAAGCAATAGATAGTAAGAAGATTGGGGATACTATTAGTTTTAAAGTAGTAAGGTTTGGTAAGGTTAAGAAAGCTACTGCTAAAATTATTGATGTAAAAGGGGAAAAGAAAATAAATGTTGTTTCTTTGACTACTTTTGATATAGATACTCTTAGAAGTGTGGAGTTAGATTCTTTTGCTACTGAATCTGGATCTTCTGGAGGATTAATGATGAGTTTAATGGTGTATAGTGGTCTAACTAATAGTGACTATACATTAGGTAAAAAGGTTGCTGGTACTGGTACTATTGATGAAAATGGTAAAGTCGGAGAAATATCAGGAATTAAGTATAAAATTATTGGAGCAGTACGTAATAAGGTTGACATTTTTTTTGTTCCAAGCGATAATTATAAGGAAGCTTTGCAAGTAAAAAAAGAAAAAGATTATGATTTAAAAATAGTTAAAGTAGATTCTCTTAGGGAAGCGATTAATTATTTGGAAGGAGTAAGAAATGAAAAGTAATTATTATGATAAGGATGTACTTTCGTGCATTGATAATTCGATAATACTACATCCGCTTTTTGAACAATGGTATGAGATAGTAGAAGAAATTCTTTTAAATGATGAGTTTCAAAAAAGAAAATTATTTCCTCATCATCATAAATTAAGTGTGTGGGATCATTCTATTTTGGTTTCTTTTCGTTCTTTTTTGATGGCGAGAATATTTAATGCTGATATAAGAGTCTGTGCTATAGCAGGTTTATTACACGATTTCTATCCATGGTCTTGGATTTATACTGAAGAATTAGAATTATTAGATGATGGAAAATATTTGGTAGAAGTAAGAACTAAGCATTCTCTTTTTAAGATGCATGGTTTTACTCATGCGAAAGCAGCTGCAGAAAATTATGTAAAGTATTTTCCTGAACTTGAAAATCCAAAGATTACAAATGCTATTAAGAGACATATGTTTCCTTTAAATATTATTCCACCTCGTTATAAAGAAGGTTTTATAGTTACTACAATAGATAAAATAAATAGTGTTCATGAATTACCTAGCCCTTCTGTTATACCTGGTAAGATTAAGGAAAGTTTTAATAAAGGTGCTATTGTTCAATTTTTTAAGAAAGATAGGGTTAAATAAATGTAAATTTATAATGATAGTGTTTGTTATATTAACAAATATTAGTTATAATAATCTTGTATGTTGAGGAGCGATATAATGAATATAGATACTAAAAGTAGATATGCGTTAATAGTTTTTTTACTACTTATTGCAACAATAATTTTTATTACTATTTAATGTATACTAGATTTAGTATATTTTTTTTGACTTAAAATCTATCGACAAATGGTAGTACTTTTTATTTTATTTGTGGTATTATAGATAACGTGATGAATTATGAAAAGAGAAGAAGTTAATAGAGATAAATTAAGTCCTGGCATGAAGCAATATATGCAAATAAAGGATAATTATAAAGAAGAATTGTTATTTTTTAGACTTGGAGATTTTTATGAATTATTTTTTGAGGATGGTATTATAGCGAGTAGGGAATTAGAACTTACTTTGACAAGTAAAAATGCCGGGTTAGATGAAAGGGTTCCAATGTGTGGAGTTCCTTTTCATAGTGTTAAGCCTTATATAGAAAAACTTATTGATAAAGGTTTTAAAGTTGCAATATGTGAGCAACTTGAAGATCCTAAAAAAGCAAAGGGTATGGTAAAAAGGGGAGTAACTCAAGTAATTAGTAAAGGTACTATTGTAGATTTTGATATGCTTAATGAACATGATAATAATTATATTGCTAGTTTATTAGATTTCCAGACTTCTTATATTTTAACGTATATGGATATTTCGACAGGTTATTTAGCTTTAATTGATATTCCTAAAGATAAATTACTAAGTACTATACTTAATTTAGGTATAAAAGAGGTTATATTAAGTGATTCATCAGATAATAATTTGATAGAACTTTTAAGTAATAATTATGGTATTGAAGTAGATATAAGTACAGAGTATTTAGAAGGAGAATACACAGAAGTATATAAAGATATTAAAGATATTAAATATGTTACAGGGATAAAACATTTATTTTATTATCTTGTAGTTAAGCAATTAAAGGATTTATCACATATTAGTAATGTAGAGATTATTAATTTGGATGAATATTTAGAAATGGATATTCATTCTATTAGAAATTTGGAAATTGTTGAAACTTTACGCTTAAAAGATAGAACGTATTCTTTACTTTGGTTTATGGATAAAACTAAGACAGCTGGTGGATCAAGATTATTAAAAAAACAATTGATGCAACCTTTAAAAGAGATGAAAGCTATAAATAAAAGATATGATATGGTAGACAAGCTTAGAGAGAATTTTTTAGTAAGAGAAGAATTGTGTTCTTTATTAGATGAAGTTTATGATTTGGAAAGATTATGTGGTAAAGTCTTTGGTGGCTCTTTAAATGCGAGAGATGTTTTACAAATAAAGAATAGTCTTAAAGTGTTTCCTGTTATTAATGAAAAGATTAAAGTATTAGGATTTGATTTTAAAATGGTTGATGAAAACAAGTTGTTTAAATTGTTAGAAGAAGCTATTTATGAAAATCCTCCTATTACTTTAAATGAAGGATATCTTATTAAAGATGGTTATAATAAAGAATTAGATGAATTAAAAAAGATAAGAAGTGGTGGCAAAGAATTTATTGCTTCTTTAGAAGAAAGTGAAAGAGAAAGAACGGGAATAAAGACTTTAAAGGTTGGTTATAACAAAGTATTTGGTTATTATATTGAGATTAGTAAAGGACAAGTACAGTTTGTAAAGGAAGAATTTGGTTATGAAAGAAGACAAACGCTAGCTAATGCGGAAAGATTTGTTTCACCAGTTCTTAAAGAAAAAGAAGCTTTAGTATTAAATGCTGAGGAAAAGATAGTTGAAATTGAATATGATTTATTTTGTAAGATAAAGGATGAAATTAAGAAAGAAGTATTTAATTTAAAAGCTAATGCTAGTGTTATAAATGAACTTGATGTTTTAGTATCTCTTTCTATAATTGCTGATGAGTATTCTTTAGTAAGACCTGAACTGGTTCAGGAAAGAAGAATAGAGATTGTTGAAGGAAGACATCCTGTTGTTGAAAGGGTTTCTAAATCAGAATATGTTGCTAATGATTGTATGATGAGTGAAACTGATAATACTATGCTTATTACAGGTCCTAATATGAGTGGTAAATCTACTTATATGAGACAACTAGCTATTATAATAATAATGGCTCAAATGGGGTCTTTTGTCCCTTGTAAGTACTGTAAACTACCTATTTTTGATAAAATATTTACAAGGATAGGTGCTTCTGATGATTTGGTTTCTGGCGAGAGTACTTTTATGGTAGAAATGCTAGAAGCTAAAAATGCAATTTGTAATGCTACTTCTAATTCCTTAATACTTTTTGATGAACTTGGTAGGGGTACAGCGACTTATGATGGAATGAGTATTGCTCAAGCTATTTTAGAGTATGTTAATAATCATATAAAATGTAAAACTTTATTTAGTACGCATTATCATGAATTAACAGATTTGGCTTATAAAAATACGGGGATAAAGAATATTCATGTTGAAGCGGTTGAAAAGGATGGAAAAGTAACTTTTTTACATAAAATAAAAGATGGTGCGGTTGATAAAAGTTATGGAATACATGTGGCTAAGTTAGCTGGTCTTCCTAATGATGTTTTATCAAGAGCACAAGAAGTATTAAACTATTATGAAAAGAAGAGTAAAAATAAAGGAAATAGAGATTTATCGGAGCAAGTTTCTTTTAATTTTGATATTGTTCAAGATAATAAATTATTAGATAGAGTAAAAGATATTGATCCACTTAATACAACACCAATGGAAGCAATTAATATATTGTATGAATTAAAAGAGTTGTCTAAGAAGTAACACTAATAAATTTTGTTTTAAATTGAGTTTATGTTAATATACGTTCGAGGTGATTTTATGATAAATCATTATAGTAAAGAGGAGAAAGATGCTGTAATAGAATTTTGTATTGAATGTTTAAATGATCGTTTAACTACTTCTGATGGTAGTATGTGGTATTTTTTTGATACTGATGATGTATATATGAGGTTGGAATTAAAACAATCAATATTAGAGATGGATACAAGTAAATTTTTACGCCCAGCTAAAATTGTTGAATTTGATGGTAATAAAAATCTTAATGATGATTTCAAATTTCATATGATTCGTCAAGCTGTTATAAGAGGAGATATTGTTCTATTATTTACTAATCTGTTGGATTATGAGAAATGGTATATTGCTAATCATCCTGATAACAAGTTAAAACACCCTTTGATATCTGGGACTTTTAATTGGCTTAGAGATGGCCTTTTTAATGAATATGGAGCTAGAATTATTTTTTTACTTTCTCAGGAAGAAAATAATATTTTCCAACTATGGGGATTAGATTTTTATTCCCAAAATAATTTTGATAAAGATTTAGACTATTTATTAAAAGTTAGAAAAGATTGGTTCATTTTTACTGAGAGCGAGAAAAAACAAATGGGTATTAATACTGGACTTAGTATATAAAAATGATTACAACAATATAGAATAATGTAACATATATATTTTAGTATAAACTGTTTTTATTCATTTTTTTGGTTATATAATAATCTTAGAAAGTTAGTGATATTTATGTATAGAGAAGACTATTTTTATGGTTTAAGTGACATACTTGAATTTAATGTTAGAGCTTCCTTTTTACATGATCGGATTACAAGTGAAGAAAGAGGTATTTTAAAAATATTTAAAAGAGATAAAGAGGTAATAGTAATAGAATTTTTTCAAGGAAAAGACGAAATAATTAAAGACACAAGAAAAGATAAAAATGAAGACATTACTAATTTTGATTTAGTGTTTTTAAAATCTATAGAAAGATATACTAGTGATTATGAATATCCTGGTATGATATATGAATATGTAGAGGGGATTGGTTCTTGGTATAGAGTTAAAATAGAAGGATATAATCCTTCGGATAAAAGACTTAAACCGTTTTATTTAAAAAAGAAAATTAATAAAAAAGATTTAACAAAGTATGTAAATAATAGAGAAGATTTATTATATGTTGAGAAGTTTTTTGATATGATTGGAAACTTGAAATTTAATAAAACCAAAGATGTTATTAAATTTTTTGATAAAATTATTAATTAATTTTAATAAGTAAATAAGAAAGATTGTTCCTTTCTTTTTTCTTTTGTGTTATAATTCTTCTAGTGATTTGGAAGTGAACATTATGGGAAAGACAAGAAGTGAATTAAGAGAAAAAGCTATGATTATTCTTTATCAAATAGATATTATGAAAGAACAAAAAATTGAATATAATATTGAAGAGTTAATTAAAGATAATCTAGAGATAGATAATGAATTCGTTAGAGATTTGGTATATGGTGTTATTACTCATGAAGAAGAAATAGATGAATTAGCTAATAAATATATGAGAAATTGGACTATAGATAGAATTGATAAGACTGGAGCACAAATTCTTAGAATTGGTATTTTTGAACTTTTATATGAGAAAGATACTCCTAATATAGTGGCAATCAATGAAGCTATAGAACTTTCTAAAAAATATAGTGATGATAAAGTAAGAAAGATGATTAATGCTGTACTTGATAAGATTAATAATAATAATTAATGGCTTTTAAGCTGTTTTTTAATTATATATAGTTATTTATAATAGAGGTATAATATGGAAGAGAAAATAGATTTATATAGGGATTTGGAAACAGAAAGATTATTATTAAGAAAAATAACTGTTGAAGATGCGGAAGAATTGTATAAAAATGTTTATAGTAATTATGAATATATTAAGTTTTATTTTCAAGTGCCTTTAAATACTTTTGAAGATTATTTACCTTTAGTTGAAAAGTATAAAGGGTGGTATGATAATGGTAATCATTTTAGATGGGGAATAACGATTAAAAAAACTAAAGAGATGATTGGTCATATCCAATTACATAGTAAAGATGGTTTAAATAATAATTGTAAGATAGCTTATGTAATAGGTTATGATTTTAGAAAAAAAGGTTATGCTAGAGAAGCTGTTAGAGCGGTTTTAAATTTTGGATTAAATATTGCTAATTATCATCGTATAGATGCTGAGATAGTTTATAGTAATGTAGATTCTATAGCATTAGTAGAAGCTGTTGGTATGTCTTATGAATATACTAGAAAAGATGGTTATAAACTTGATGATGATTATTATGATCAAAGAGTTTATACATTAATAAAAAAAGAAGAAAAAAAGAGTGTTAATAATGGTTAAAAAGGAACAATAGTTCCTTTTTATATGTATTTATTTTTTAGTTATAAGTCTAATTTTAGACTAAATATAGATAATAAAGTAATTTAAAATGTGTTATAATTATTAGTAGGTATTTGGTGATTATATGAATAATGAAATAAAGTATTATACAATTACTGCTTTAAATAGGGCTATAAAAAATATGTTTGATGAGAAAGAACAATTACATCATATCTATTTAAAAGGTGAAATTAGTAATTTTAAACATCATACTAGAGGTCATTTATATTTTACATTAAAAGATGAGAATAGTCGCATTTCAGCTGTAATGTTTAGTACAGCGGCTAAGAATTTAAAATTTGAACCTGAAGATGGCATGAAAGTATTAGTTTGTGGTAGAGTTACTGTTTATGAAGCTAATGGTGGATATCAAATATATGTAGAAGAAATGAGCTTAGATGGTATTGGTAATTTGTATTTGGAATTTGAAAGATTAAAAGCTCAATTAGAAAAAGAAGGTTTATTTAAACAGGAGTTTAAAAAAACTATTCCTAAATTTCCTAAAAAGATTGGTATTATAACAGCACCGACTGGAGCTGCAATTAGGGATATTTTAAGTACTATAAAAAGAAGATATCCTATATGCGAAACGATATTATTTCCTGCTCTTGTACAAGGTGTTGGAGCTAAGGAAAGTATTGTAGCGCAATTAAATAGAGCACAGGACTTTGATTTAGATGTTATTATTTGTGGACGTGGCGGGGGCTCTATAGAAGATTTATGGGCATTTAATGAAGAAATAGTTGCTAGAGCTATATTTGCTTCTAATATACCTATTATTTCAGCTGTTGGGCACGAAATAGATTTTACTATTGCAGATTTTGTTGCTGATTTAAGAGCACCAACGCCAACAGGGGCGGCAGAAATGGCAGTGCCTAATTTAGTGGATTTAAATAATCTAATTGACCAATATAGAATTAGATCAGATGAAGCAATAAATAATATTTTAATAATAAATAATAGGAAATTAAATGAACTAAAAAATTCTTTTATATTGAGAAATCCGATGAGTTTATATGAAATTAAAGAACAAAAATTAGATGTTTTATTTGATTCTTTAAATAAAATAATAAATACTAAGTTGACTGAATATAAAGTTAGACTTAATAATGTTAAATCTAGTTATATATTAAAGAATCCTTTAGGTATTTATGATGTGAAAAAAGAAACTATAGCTAAATACAGTGATAGTTTAAAGAAAACTATTATAAGTGTTATAAATACAAATAGCTATAATTATAAGTTACTTATTAATAAATTAGAATTGCTTAATCCTTTAAATATACTTAGTAAAGGATATAGTTTAACAACGGTTGATAATGAAGTTGTTAATGATAGTAAACAGGTTAAAATTGGCGATAGTATTAATGTAAGATTATCGAAAGGAAATATAAAAGCAGAAGTTAAGGAGATTGATTAAGATGGCTGTGAAAAAAGAAGAAAAAACATTTGAAGATGCATTATTGGAATTAGAGGGGATAGTTAAAGAGTTGGAAGCTGGGAGTGTAGATTTAGATAAAGCAATAGAAAGATATAGCGAAGCTATGAAATTGGTTAAGTATTGCTCTGAAAAATTACATAATGCTACAGAAAAAGTAAATAAGATATTAAAAGAGAATGGCGAATTAGAAGCTTTTGAAATAGAAGAATAAGAAGTGATTTTGCTTCTTTTTTTTTGTATTTTGTGATATATTTTATATAGTGATTTTTATGGATGAGAGTAAGAAAAATAGAATACTACTAGTAGCAATTGTAGTATTGATGTTATTGATTATATTTATAGTAGGTATATTGTTACATTTAAATAGTGATGATAAGAAGATAGAAACGCTTAAAATAAGGCAATTATTTGTTTCTGATTATGATTTGTTACCTTTTGATAAGTATTTTATAGGTGTTAATGGTAATAAGATAATAAGTATAATAGATAATGATGGAAATGAACTCTATTTAAATGATAATGGAATTACTTATGACGGATTATTTATGAAAGATGAAGATACCCCTATTTTTTATAATGTAAGTAATGATAAACTTAATGTTTATACTATAGGAAAAAAAGGACCTAATAAATTATTTACTCTAAATGATGTTAGCGAAGTTATTCCTCTTGTTTATAGTAACCAAGATGATTATTTAATTGGGTTTGTTCAATATAAGGATAATGATTCATATATATATAATTTTGAAAATAAAGGGTTGATTGTATTAGATGGAGTTGATTTGGTAGGTGATAGAATAGTTAATAATTCTATTTATACTTATTCCAAAGATAATATTGTAGTAAAAAAAGATGATTTATATGGTTCATTTGATATTAATGGTAATAATAAGTTAGAAGTAAAATATGATGATCTTATTAATGGTGGAGATAAAATTATATTTTCTTTAAACCATAAATATGGAATTATGGATAAAGATAATAAAGTTTTAATAAAGAATAAATATAATATTATTAAATATGTTGCTGGTGGTTATTTGATAGGAAATGATAAATTATCTTTTTATGATGATAATCTTAAAATAATAGTTTCAAAGAAAATAGCACATAATATTATAGATTATTCTTTAAGAGAAGATACTAGTTTATATGGTTATAAGATGGATTCTAAGTATTTAATTATAAATAATTATTTGGAAGATTCTTTAGATAAAGATTATAAAAATCATAATATGTATATTGTTAAAGACAAGAAAATATCTAATTTAAAAGAAATAGGTTTTGGTATAGAAAATGTTATTTATAGTTATGATGAAAACTCTATAAGTATTTATTCGCCTGATTTGGTTAATGATTTAAAGATTAATGCTAGTATTAAGAAAATTAAAGATATAGTTAAAGTTCAAAATGATATGTATTATGTAATAACTAAAGGTAAAGATTATATTTTTGATAAAGAAGGAAAAAAAGTGAAGAATATTTGGGGAAATTTACTTTATCATGACAAAGATTTTTTGGTTTATTATAATGATAATAAATTAAATCTTATTAATTACGATGATGAAGTGTTGGAAACTTTTGATGGAAGTGATATAATTATTAAGGATAATAGAATGATAGTTAATAATAATATATATGCTATTGAAAGTTAGTTGGTGTGATATGAGAAAGACTTTTAAGCGTTACTCTATATTTATAATTGCTTTGGCTTTTTTGTTTTGTACTTTTTATATTTGGAATGTAGCAAATTCTGTTAAAATTAGTTATACTTGGAGAAGTTTTAATGGTATTAAAATTGTTAAGGATGAACATGTTGTGCCATATGAAAAAGTCTTTGTTTTAGTAGATGGAGATACAAATGATATAGATAAGGTAGATTTAGTATTAACTAATAATAGAGTTTCTTTTAAAGTAAATATAAAAGATTTAAAGGAAGATAAACCATATTTTGAATTGCCATATTATAATAAAAATATTATTGTTGGTTCAAAGTATTTTATCAAAGAAGTTTTAATTAATTATGTAGATGGTGAAAAAACTCGAATTACTACAGATGTTAATGCTTCTAGTCATTTGTTAGTCGATGAAAGGGAAGAGTACTTTGTTGTTGAAGATGATAATAATGTAGATGCTAATGCTTGGCGTGATTTTAATAGTATTACAATAAAAGATAGTATAAATCCCAATGGAAATATATATTTAAATATTAATGGTGATACTAAAGAGATGGTTGATATTGAACTAGAATGGGTAAAAAAAGATGAAACTAGTAGTTTTTTAGTTAATGTTGAAAGTTTAGATAATAGGCCTTTTTTCAATATTAGTGATATTCCAGTTAAGCTTGGTGAAGAGTACTATTTAAAAGAAATGAAGATTTTTTATAATAATGGTGGACATTATATTTATAATGCTGATAATTATGCTAATATACTAAATAATAGAATTTTTATAAATAGTCTTGCTGTTAATGATTCTAAAAATATTGAGGCGGAATCTATTATTGATGAAAACTATGATAAAAATGCTATAAACAATAATAAAAGGTCAGAGTCGCTAGCTGGTGGAATGATTGTTTTGTTCTTAATATTCGTTGTGGCTTTTGGAGTGTTTATATATTTAAAAGATGATGATAGGTAGTGAGGAAAATGAAGACAAATAAGTTTAAAAAGTATAGATTTCAATTTATTATACTTGTTTTAGGTTTAATAATATCTATTTCAACTATTTCTTTGACTTATTCTTCAAAAAAAGTGTCTTTTGAAGTGTCTTCGTTAAATGAGGAAGATGCAATTTATAAATTGCTTGATAATGTTGCTGATAGTACACCGAGTGTTGTTACTTATGAATACGAATTACCTGTTTTAGAAATAAAACCTAAAGAAATAATTGTTGCTTCTAAAAACGAGAAAGAAGACCCTCAAAAAGTAGCAGCTAATAAAGGAGTCGGTAAAGAAGTAAGTGCCCAAGAAGCGATATCTAGGTATGAAACAAATGAAACTAGTATGGGCATTGATGTTTCTACTTGGAACGGAAATATTGATTGGAAAAAGGTTAGAGAAGCGGGAATTAAATTTGCGATGATTAGAATCGGTTTTAGAGGATATCAATCAGGACAAATAATGATGGATAATACTTTTTATCAAAATATTAAAGGTGCTTTAGCAAATAATATTAATGTTGGTGTATACTTTTTTACTGCTGCTACTAGCGAGAGAGAAGCACAAGAAGAAGCTGCATGGGTATTAGAAGTTATTAAAAATTATGATATTAGTTATCCTATAGCTTATGATATAGAAATATTCGGTAATAGAGAAGATACGAGAATGAGAGGTTTATCTGATCATCAAATTACAAATAATACATTAGCTTTTTGTAATTATATTCGTAATAAGGGATATACTCCTATGATTTATTCTTATTTAAATGCTTTTAATAATAAATTAGAAGTAGGTAGGTTTGGTAGTAATAGGGTTTGGCTTGCTCATTATACTGATAAAACTAACTATAAAGGTAATTATCATATGTGGCAATATACTTCTTCTGGAAGTGTTCCGGGCATAACTGGTCGGGTTGATATGAATGTTTCTTATTTTTCAGTTACAAATGATATTTCTAAGAGGCAAGTTGTTAATGGAGTAAATAGTAATGCTAATGATTTTTCACTTACTTTTAAAGATGTAAGAGTAGTAGCTTCTATAAAAGAAGAGACTTATTTA
>Ga0247611_10004335_pt1 | contig 19776 bp, 18 predicted proteins | sample 177DNAGHGhighgp2_FD_192422 | JGI IMG/M metagenome (GOLD analysis project Ga0247611, IMG submission 192422) | Sheep rumen microbial communities from Palmerston North, Manawatu-Wanganui, New Zealand - 1770 DNA GHGhigh gp2 | ecosystem: Host-associated > Mammals > Digestive system > Stomach > Rumen...
GTCTGCGGGATGCTATCGGTAATTTCCTCTATAGATTGGGTTGGCCTTTGTGGCTGCTGACTTAAAACCTGCGTTTCCTGAGGCTGGGATTTCATATTCACTCCTACATTGCTTATGATATGAATGGCTGCATATGCAATGCCAGAAAGCATCAGCACACCAATAATGTTGGCAGCAACGAGGTATTTCTTTCCCCTCCTGAGTAGGAAGGTTGTTCGAAGGACGGGGTGGTCTGATGAGCCGTTTGTCGCATCTGCAACTTCAGCCTCTGCAAACACAGCATCAGCGCCTCTAACCATCTGCTCGTACAGCTGACGGCACTCCTCGTCAGCCATCTGCTGGCGTATCTCTTCTTCGGTGTAGCACTCTGGATGATCCTGCATCTCTAAGAGTCGCTGTAATTTCTCTTCATTTGTCATGGGTTGAATCTGTTTTTGAGTTTGGTAATAGCCTGCGAGAGATGTTTATAAACGGCGGCCTCGCTGATGCCCACCTGTTCCGCTATCTCACGGTACTTCAGCCGCTCACCATAGTGCATCCGGAATACACGTTGGGTCTGTGGCGTCAGTTCTGTCTGGATGAATTGCTGGTACTGTTGGAACATTTCTTCTTCGTCACGATTATCCTCCTCGCTGTCATCAAGGGGCAGGGCTCGCCTCATGCGTTCCTGCAGTTTCATCCTTTTCAGGCGGTTCAAGCACTCGAAGCGCACGCTGCTTCTGGCATAGGCAATCAGTTTTTCGCCCTCGGGCAAGATGTCTGTCGCCATCAAGTGTGCCATCACATCACTGACAGCATCACGGGCATCTTCCTCGTCGTGCAACAGAATGCAGGCCCTTCGCAACAGTTCCTCGTAGTGCAAGCGGTATAACTCCGCCATCGTTTTATCTCTCTTCAGCATTTCTTCTTTGTCTTTTTACTTATAAGACAATCGAATCTAATTTTTCCCAACCCCAACAAGGAAGGAAAATTCAAGAAAAGTACAAATTGCAAAAAGAATAGCCGCCATTTCCTACAGATTTGCTGCCAGGAACTTGCGGACCACTTCTATGGGAAGCCCACGGCGATGGGCGTAATCCTGCAGTTGGTCTTCGCCGATTTTGCCGATTGAGAAATAACGGGCTTTTGGGTTCGAAATCATAAGACCAGATACACTTGCGTGGGGCTTCATCGCACCACTCTCTGTTAGGCGGATGCCTATCTGCTTCATATCTAATATCTCATTGATGACAAAGTTCAAACTGGTATCGGGCAACGAGGGATAGCCCACTGCAGGACGAATGCCCTGGAACTTCTCTATCAGCATATCATCGATGCTAAGATTCTCATCCTTGGCATATCCCCAATATTGCTTACGCACCTGCTCGTGCATCCGCTCGGCAGCAGCCTCAGCCAGTCGGTCGGCCAGCAACTGCATCATCATCTTCTGATAAGGATCGGCATCGAAATCAGTCTCGAAACCATGCGAAACAGATGTTGAGAAGAGTCCTATCTTAGATGATACTGGCGAGATAAAGTCAGCCAGACATAGGTAAGGTGGACGTCCCTGTTGCTGGCGCAGGCAAGGAATACTAGCCACACGCACAGGATGCGGCACGCCACACTCCTCACAGTATGCGCTGCGGTATAATACTATATTATCGTCTTCGCTACGAGCATCGAACAGCTCGAAGAGAGCAAACGCCTGATACTTGCCTTCTATCTGCCGCAAAGCTTCCTCAGCCTCCTGGCGTAGTTTCTCTTTCTCTGCATCAGGTCGGCCACTAATCCCCCAGGCATGATAGAAATACACCCAGTTGATGTAAGGGGCTACTTGGGATATCTGATAGGTAAGCGTCATCTAAACTCTACGGGCTGTCCGATATAGTTTGTATCTACTTTGCCGTTCTGATATACTGTGTGACCATTACAAATGGTACGCTCCACACGCCACAGATACATATGATTCTCCATCGGGCTCCATCCGCATTTGCTCTGAATGATATCCTTGGTAACTGTCCAACCTGTGTTAGGACGAACCAGAACAATATCTGCCTGATAACCCTCACGCAAATAGCCACGATTGCGAACCTCGAACAAATCGGCTGGGTTATGGCACATCAACTCAACCAGTCGTTCGAGTGTGAGCACGCCCTGATCTACAAGTTCGAGCATAGTTACCAGCGAGAACTGAATCATCGGCATACCACTGGCGGCCTTAGCGCATCCGCCCTCTTTCTGACTAAGAAGATGTGGTGCGTGATCAGTACCAATCACAGCAATACGTCCATCAGCCACAGCTTGGCGCAATGCGTCACGATCTGCCTGCGACTTAATGGCAGGATTACATTTTATGCGGGTACCCAACGATGCATAGTCGCGATCGCAGAAATAGAGGTGACTAGGCGTCACCTCACAGGTGATGGATAATGGGTGTTGGGTACTAGCTACTAGTTCTAACTCCCTAGCAGTGGTTAGGTGAGCAATGTGCAAGCGTGCATGATGCTTAGTAGCCAACTCTACTGCAAGCTTAGTGCTCTGATAGCAAGCCTCAGTACTGCGAATCTCAGGATGATGCGTTACCTTGGGGTCATCACCATACTTAAGCTTTGCCTCAGCCATATTGCGATTGATAATCTCAGTATCCTCACAATGCACCATGATGGGCATAGTGGCTGTAGAGAATATCTTATCCAGAGCCTCACGACGATCAACCAGCATATTACCTGTCGAACTGCCCATAAAGAGTTTTATGCCAGGAATACGATGGGAATCCAGTTGAGGAAAAAGGTCTGCATTATTATTTGTGGCACCAAAGAAGAAGCTATAGTTCACATGACTCTTCTGCGCAGCCAACTTGAATTTCTCTTCAAGTGCCTCAAGTGTAGTGGTCTGCGGATTGGTGTTTGGCATATCAAAATAGGTGGTTATGCCACCAGCAGCCGCTGCCCTACTCTCACTGTCGATGTCGGCCTTCTCAGTGAGTCCGGGCTCACGAAAATGCACATGATCATCAATCAAACCTGGAAGCACAAAACATCCCGAAGCATCGATTACTTCATCGAATGATGCGTTCGGGATGGTGTTTCCTTCTACAATCTTAGTTATCTTAGAATCTTCGACGATAATAGAACCGTCGAATATATTGTTCTCATTAACGATCGTTCCGTGTTGAATCAGGAGTTTCATTGGCTGGAGCGGGAGTTACATCTTCTACAAGTCCATTCTGGCGTGCCTGAATCTCGTTAGCAATCTGATAGTACTGCTTAACGTATGGATCGGCCTTGAATTTCTTGGTTGCCTTACTCATGATATCCTCAATCTGAGGTGTCAGGATAGGATACTGATAGTTACCAGTAACCATCATGAACACGCCAGGACCCAGCACGTTATCGAAGTTCTCAACGATAAAGTTTGTAACCAGCGAGTCTTCCTGCATAGCAATACGATTAGCCTCTACAGACAACTTGCGATTGATGACCTCCTCGTCTTCTCCCTCAAGCAGCATCTGGCTCTGCTTGTGCGACAGTTCATTGAGCTCGTTGCCCAGCTGGTCATGACGCTTCATAAACTCATAGAGTTTCTCGTTGAGTGGTGAGCCAGTAACAGTACGACTGGTATTGTCGATGTGAATCTCAATATCACCTGCCTCAATCACCACAGGCATCATCAGAGGTTCATCGTCCATATAAAGATTAGCCAGCTTGATAGTATCAAGCAGACCTGTAAATTTGAATTCTCCATGAACTACGTCACAAGAGTCTAGATTCTTAAGTTCATCATTGACCATTGTTTTCAGGTAGAGTTTGCTTCCATCAAGAGCCGACACTGAGGTAGAGCCCTGGATGGTATACGATTCAGCACACGAAACGAACGTAATGGCTGTTAGTAATGCGTAGAATATCTTCTTCATAACATATTGTTTTCGGCCGCGAAATTACAACTATATATTGAGGTATGAAAATAATTTTGCGCATTTTAAAACAAATGCGCAATCTTTTAATTATTTTTTTGCCTCTTTTTCGAGTTCACTGCCAATTCTGTGTATAGAATAGAGTTGAAGCAAGGCAGCAATCAGCAGCACAACAACCCACTTGTTATACACATATTCTATATAAGTAATGTAACTAAGTCCAAGAATATTGTTCATATTAGCAAACATGAGCAGGGCAGCAACCAGAAAAAGCACATCGCTTAGCAGCATCATGCGGCGCAATCGGCGGATAGTGAAATTATTGCCCTCGTAGCGCTGATACATTTGCATCGAGGCAAAGCCTATAGCACCTAAGGCATAAATATATGGGGCACTACCCCATCCCAGCAGTGTGGTACCAGCACCAACTGCCATCAGAATACCACCAAGCAGGAAGATGGCGGTTTGAATTTTATTCAACTTTCTCATTTGTTTCAAGTGGTTTTGCATCACGTTCGTCGTCGCTTAGAATAAATATATCCTCATCGTCGGCCTTCATATAATAACGCTCACGGGCAATTTTCTCCATCGCTTTAGGATTCTTGTTCAGTTCCTTTATCTGAGCCTGATCGCGCTGGAAATCAGCATTATACTTTTCCTTCTCGCGCGAAAGCTCTTCAATATGCTGGAGATTCTTGAAATGATTCCACAGACTATTGTCGTCCAGAAACCCCACCAGCAATATGCCAACGACGCAGACAACGGCATACTTAAAATATACCGAACTCCACATGCGAAGAACGTAAGCCTTTATACTCGTCAAAACTTTCATAAAATAATTAATTTGGCTGCAAAGATACAAAAATCTCTTTATTATTCATTCTTAATTCTTAATTATTTTGTATCTTTGCACCACAAAATCAATTATTAACAATATGGAATATATAGTTTCGGCCAGAAAATACCGTCCGTTAAGTTTCGACACGGTGGTGGGGCAGGCTGCACTGACCACTACTTTGAAGAACGCAGTAAAGAGCGGCAAGCTGGCTCATGCCTACCTTTTTTGCGGTCCGCGAGGTGTGGGTAAAACCACCTGTGCGCGCATATTTGCCAAGGCCATTAACTGCCAGCACCCCACAGCCGAGGGTGAGGCATGTAATGAGTGTGAGTCGTGCCTGTCGTTCAATGAACAGCGCTCATTAAACATCTTCGAGCTCGATGCTGCATCCAACAACTCTGTAGAGCACATCAAGACGCTGATGGAGCAAACCCGCATCCCACCTCAGCTTGGCAAGTACAAAGTATTTATCATCGACGAGGTTCACATGCTGTCTACAGCTGCGTTCAATGCGTTTCTTAAAACGCTTGAGGAACCACCCGCACATGTCATTTTCATTCTGGCCACTACCGAGAAACATAAAATTCTGCCCACCATCCTGAGCCGTTGCCAGATATACGACTTTGAGCGTATGACCATCCGCAACACCATCGACCACCTGAAGCACGTGGCCCAACAGGAAGGTATCACTTACGAAGAGCAGGCACTGGCAGTGATAGCCGAAAAGGCAGATGGTGGTATGCGCGATGCACTCTCCATATTCGACCAGGCTGCATCGTTCTGCCAAGGCAACATCACTTACGAGAAGGTTATCGAGGATTTGAACGTGCTCGACAGCGAGAACTACTTCAAGATCATCGACCTCTCTATAGATAATAAGGTAAGCGATATCATGGTACTGCTCAACTCGGTTATCAATAAGGGCTTTGACGGCGGACTTCTGATTCAAGGACTCGCAAAACATGTGCGTAACGTGCTTATGGCACGCGACCCACAGACCCTGCCTTTGCTTGAAGTTAGCGACCAGATGCGTGAGCGATATCAGGAACAGGCTAAGCGATGCCAGATTACATTCCTTTACGATGCGCTGAAGCTGATGAACCAATGCGACATTAACTACCGCCAATCAAGCAACAAGCGACTGCTGGTAGAGCTGACTCTTATAGAGATAGCACAGATTACCCAACCAGCAGAAGATGGGGTTAGCACGGGGCGTAAGCCCAGAAGACTAAAATCCCTGTTTAAGACCCTGATACAGCAGCAGAAGCCCAAGACCACGGCCCCACAGGTAGCCGCGGCTAAACCTGCTGTATCAACTAAAAAGCTGAGCGAGTCACCCAGCAAAGTTAAAGAAATAACCAGCCAGTCTGGTATATCAAGTACATCTGCTGCAGGTTCTAATAGTAAAATTCCTCTTAGCGGCATAGGTTTTTCTTGGAGCAACTTAAGCAACAATGGCGATAAGCCCACAAAAGGCGGCATGCAGGTTATTCCTGATTCAACAAGCCTTCCAACGGTAAAGAATAAATCAACTGATGCACAGTTTACACAGACAGATTTGGAGTACCAATGGATGTCGATGTGTAACCGCATGCCACAAAAGTATAGCGGTATTGCCACTCGAATGAAGAACATGGCCCCCACTATTACAGAATTCCCAACAATTGAAGTGCTGGTAGATAACGAACTGATAAAGCAGGAAATTGAGGATATTCAAGGTAATATATCAAAAACACTGCAGATATATCTTCACAATAATAATCTGAAATTTACCGTACGTGTAGCAGAACAAATAGAGAAACAAAAGGTACTAAGTCGTAAAGAACAATTCGACGAGATGGCAGAAAAAAATCCTGCCGTAAAAAAATTACAGCAGGTGTTAGATTTAGAATTGGCTTGAGTCTCAAGGACCCAAGCCAATTTCTTTTTCTAGTTTACTCCCCAAGAACCTTCTTGAGCAGAGCTATGCACTCGTCTCTGTTTACAGGTTTCGAAAGGAATCCGCAACAACCAGCCTCTTCAGCAGCTGCACGATCACTGTCGAATGCATTAGCTGTAAGTGCCACAACTGGAAGATCAGGTTTCAGCTCCTTAATCTTCTTGGTAGCCTCGAGTCCGTCCATAATAGGCATCTTGATGTCCATAAGAACCAGATCGTAGTTATTGGCCTCAACCATCTCTACTGCCACCTTTCCATTATTGGCACGATCATACTCGAAGTCCTTCTTCAGCAGGTACGTCATCAATACGTAATTGCTGTCATTGTCTTCTGCTACTAGAATCTTTTTCATAATAGTTCCACCTTTTTATATTAGTACATTACTTCTCAAGTCTGTCTTTCCACATCTTGCTCATATCCTCAAGAGTCTTGCCCTTTGTCTCAGGAACAAGGCGCCAAACGAATACTGCAGCAACAACACAGATTATTCCATAGAGGCCATAGGTAAACCAGTGTCCGAAGTCATCGCCCTCACTCAGGTGCATATTGAACATTGGCACAAACGAGCTTGAAACAATGAAGTTCGAAATCCACTGGAATGCTACAGCGATAGCTACAGCACCACCACGGATGGTATTGGGGAATATCTCGGCGATGAGCACCCAAGTGATTGGTCCCCAAGAGAACATGAATGATGCAGAGTATACCAACAGTGAAGCTGCAGTAACCAGCTCCAAGCCTGCGTGTCCGAATGTAACTGCCACACCGAATGCTCCCAAAGCCATACCAAGCGAACCACTGATAAGTAGAGGCTTGCGTCCCCACTTCTCTACAGTAAACACAGCTACAAGTGTGAACGAGATATTGATGATTCCCATGAATACAGTCAGCATCATTGGGTCGTTCATACCCATATCACCGAAGATACGTGGAGCGTAGTACAGCACAGCGTTGATGCCAACAGCCTGCTGGAATACGCTCAGCATGATACCTACGAATATGCACAGAGCACCATAAGTCATCAGCTTCTCGGTCTTTACAACCATTGTATCCTTAATATCCTGCAGAATCTGCTTGGCTTTCAGAGTTCCGTTAATCTTAGCAAGAATACCCTCAGCCTTCTGGTCTTGTCCGATTGAAACAAGATAACGTGGAGTCTCAGGCACAAAACAAATCAGCAGTGCAAAGAGTCCAGCAGGAACAGCCTCACTTCCAAACATATAACGCCAACCTGTTGTAACGGTCCACTGTGCTGCCGGGTTGATGGCTGCAAGTCCCTTACCCATCTCTTCAACCAATGGCTGTATGTGATCGCCAAGGATGAAGAAGTTGACGAAGTAAACCACCAACTGACCAAAGATAATGGCAAACTGGTTCCATGACACCAGCATACCACGTATGTTAGATGGTGCCACCTCACCAATGTACATTGGGCAGATAGCCGAAGCCAAACCTACACCTATACCACCAATCACACGATAGATATTGAACATGATGAGCAATGAATATGTTGGTGTGCCATACTCAAAGAACAAGAACTCAGGATCCATTGATCCCAGGGCTGAGATAAAGAACAACAAGCCCGCAATAATCAATGACTTTTTACGACCAAGATTAGTAGCCAGGAATCCAGAGATTGCCGATCCGATGATACATCCTATCAGCGCGCTGGCCGATGTAAAACCATGCCATGCGTCGGTATAAGCAAAATCTTTAGACTCCATAAAGAATGCTTGTAATCCCTTTTCTGCTCCAGATATAACAGCAGTGTCGTATCCGAACAGCAGGCCGCCAAGTACTGCGACCATAACGATTGAAATAAGGTAGGCCTTGCTACCCTGTTCTGTTTGATTCGTCATAATTATGTTGTTTTAAGTTTAATTGGCAAGCTAAGTGTAAATGTGGTGCCCTCCTCAGATGTCTTGTCAAGAGTCAGTGTTCCACCAAGCTTTTCTACCGTTTCGTGACAGTAAGCAAGTCCTAGTCCCAAGCCTTCTTTGAATTCGTCAACCTTCACAAATCTGTCGAAGATGGTACTTATCTTATTTTCAGGAATTCCACAACCTGTATCCTCTATTATAAAGTTGAAGTAGTCGCTAACCTTTTTCAGCGTCAGACGGATGTATCCCTCCTCAGTAAACTTGCTGGCATTCTCTAATATATTACCAAGCATCTGCAGCAGACTATCACTGTTTGTCACCAGCTTTTTGTCTTCGCCATCGGTAAGGTCATTCAGTTCAACCTTAATCTTTGTAGGGTCTACAGCAGGCATGGCAGCAATAGCACGGCTACATATGTCCAATGCATCACAAACGTCTACGTCTTTCAGCAAATCTTTGGTATGCTCGTTAGCCAGCGCAAGCATCTTGTTCACCAGCGATGTTATATGTCTGGTGTTCTTGCTGATTGTGTCAGCTATACTCTTACGCTCAGAAGGTTCAAACTCAGAGCCCTCCTCAGTCAACACCTGAGTAAATCCATTTATGATATTTAGCGGAGTTCGTATTTCATGACTTACACTGCGTATGAATTCCGTCTTCATCTCGTCAGCTGCAGCCACCTGTTTGTAGGCAGCTTTCAACTCACGGTTCTTCTTCAGCAGCATATCCTGATAGCGACGTTTACCGTATATTGTCATTGCCAATCCGATAATCAGCATCAGAGCCAGCACCATGGCTATCACCAAAACAATATTCATTATGTGCGATGCCTTCTGTCCTTGGCGCAACAACACCATCTCGTCCTCCTGTTTCTGTATATTCTCAGCAATCATCACACCGGTGATTGAGTCACGCTTGTGCATCAACTCTCGCTGAGTCATAAAAGCCTTCTCATTGTCACCTATATATCGGTAGATGTCACAACGTAACAAATATCGCTCCTTCATGTTTGGAAGATTCTCTACATCTTTCAGAGCCTTTTCGGGGTTACCATCCAACACCGTTTTATATATGCGCGCGTAAGGAAGAAATAGGTCTCCAATCTGATTAGAATTATACTTGTCGGCCGCTTCTGCTTTTTTAAAGTATTCATAGAAGCCATTATAATCCTTCTCCTTGAAACTTACTATAGCCTTCATTGCCATAGCGTCGGCCAGTCCACGCCAGTATTCCTTCTGGTCCTTATGACGTTCCAACTCCTTCAGATCCTCGTCAAGCCACTTCAGCGTTTCCTTACTGTTGTTATTCAACTGTATGTGAGCCATTGCCAGATAAAGGAAACTCAGTCCGTCGCGTTCGTATTTTGTACCTTTGATAAGTTCGATTGCTTTTTTAAGTTCTTTTACGGCTCCAGGTATATTTCCGCAAGCGTTGTAAACGTGGCCCAACATCTTTGGCGCCATATACTGCTCTTCTCTTGCCTCATACTTACGTCTTACCAAATCATCCTTCATCGTATTGGCGATATGATAAGCATCATGGATATTCATACGGTCAAGGTTGAACATAATTCCACATGTCCACGAATCGTAGTAAGCCTCATTATCCTTGTCCTCTATAGCATGAGCCTGATATGCCCAGCACGCGGCATACACCACACTGGGATTGTCCTGCTGACAGGTAGCCCACATGGCCGAACGCAGTCTGCGATGCTCTAGGGAATCTTTGCAATGCACAGTTTGTGCCACTACCTGTGGTGTTACCAGCAGAGTAGCCAAACCTAACATATATTTCATCCAATGGTTGGTCATCATTTCTTGTTGGTCAAATATAAAAATCCTCGGCAAAATTAACGTTTTTCTTTTAAAACTCCAAACTTTTTCCTCACTAAAACGTTATTTTTTGTATAAACTACACCATTCTCAGATTTTTTATGTATTTTTGTGCCCACTAGCAACTAATTACGTAACGAAATGAAGAGTTTATCAACTATGCTTCTGTTCGCCGCCAGCCTTACCGCTGGGGCACAGACTCACGTATTTGACGTGAACACAAAGAAACTAGGGGCTCCCGTACAGCCTACGATGTACGGTATCTTCTTCGAGGATATCAACTATGCAGCTGATGGCGGACTTTACGCAGAATTGGTAAAGAACCGTTCGTTCGAGTTCCCCAACGCTTTTACAGGATGGGACATCTCGGGCAAGGTTACCCTGATGAACGATGGCCCATTTGAGCGCAACCCCCACTATGTTCGTCTGGCTCCTTCGGGACATAGCGATAAACACACCATGATTGAGAATCACGGATTCTTCGGCATGGGCGTAAAAGGCGGTCAGGAATATCGTTTCTCTGTTTGGGCTCGCGTTCCCGATGGCGGCAAGGCTAAGTTGTGGATTGACCTGGTAGACAATGCTACTATGGGCGAAGACCAGAAGATGGGCAACGCTGGCATTGAGGTATCAGGCAAGGAGTGGAAAAAGTATACAGCCATCATCAAACCAAGATACACCTTTGCTAAAGCTCATCTTCGTGTTTGGGGCGACAGCAAGGTTACAACCGATCTGGAGCACGTAAGTCTCTTCCCTGTCGACACTTGGAAGGGTCGCGAGAACGGCATGCGTAAAGACCTGGCTCAGGCTCTTAACGATATGCGCCCTGGCGTATTCCGTTTCCCTGGCGGATGTATCGTAGAGGGAACCGATCTGGCCACTCGCTATCAGTGGAAGAACACTGTAGGCCCAGTAGAGAACCGTCCTCTCAACGAGAACCGCTGGCACTACACCTTCACCAACCGTTACTTCCCCGATTACTATCAGAGCTACGGACTTGGCTTCTTCGAGTTCTTCCAGCTCTGTGAGGATTTCGGTTCTGAGGCTCTGCCAGTAATCTCTTGTGGACTCTCATGCCAGTTCCAGAACCCAGACCCCACCAAGCCTGGTGTACATGTAGCTATCGAAGATCTTGAGCCTTACATTCAGGATGCTCTCGACCTCATTGAGTTTGCTAACGGTCCTGTCGATTCTAAGTGGGGCAAGGTACGCGCCGATATGGGACATCCCGCTCCATTCAACCTTAAGTACCTTGGCGTTGGTAATGAGCAGTGGGATTACGACGAGAATCATGGTGGTTTCGGCCCAGTGTTCACTGCCCGACTCAAGAAGTTTAGCGATGCCATCCGCAAAAAGTATCCTAACATCAAGCTCATCGGTACCACTGGTCCTAACTCAGAAGGATGGGACTTCGACCTGTTGCAGCCACGTATGAAGGAGCTGAAGGTAGATCTCTACGACGAGCACTACTATCGTAACGAGGAATGGTTCCTCACTCATGGTCTGCGCTACGACTCTTACGACCGCAAGGGTCCTAAGGTATTTGCCGGCGAGTATGCATGCCACGGCAGTAATAAGCATAAATGGAACCACTATTATACATCTTTATTAGAGGCTGCCCACATGACAGGTATCGAGCGTAATGCCGACATCGTCCACATGGCAACCTATGCACCTCTGTTTGCCCACGTCGAAGGTTGGCAGTGGCGTCCCGATGCCATCTGGTATGACAACCTGCGCATGTTCAAATCTGTAAGCTACTATGTTCAACAGCTCTACGCTATGAACAAGGGATCACACGTTCTCTCGCTTACTATGAACAAGAAGCCTGTAGCTGGTCAGCCTGGTCAGGACGGATTGTTTGCCTCAGCCGTATTCGAGCAGAGCACAGGCGAGGTTATTGTTAAGGTTGTAAACACCAGTGACAAGGTTCAGCCAGTAAGCATCCAGCTTCAAGGCATCAAGGGGGCTGCTACAGCTAAAACTATCACTCTGTGCCACACTGGCATGGACGATGAGAACACCCTCGACAATCCTGAAAAGATTATTCCACAGTCTGGCACCTGCAAGGTTGATGCAGGCAAGGGTGCATCACTCATAACCGATGATATGCCCGCCAAGAGTTTCCGCATCTATAAGGTTAAAAAGTAACAGTTTAACCTTAACGTACAAAAACGATTCGGGAGTCTGATGTCGCATCAGACTCCCTTTTATAATCATGGTTTTTTAAGTAATTAAGCATTATTTACTTTTCTGCTGCAAATATAGGCATTATTTTCCTAACCAACTTTTTTAAAAGTAACAAAAACTTTTCAAAAAACAAAAAAGCGCATATTTTTCTATTTTTTCCGCCTAATTTATACTTATTTTCAATTTTATTTGTATCTTTGCATCGTGATTCTGAAAAGAGTCACCCATGGAGGTGTGCTTAACCGCACTTAATTGGGAACGTGAGTGTAAATCTCCGACTGTCCCGCAGCAGTGAACTCCATTATGGCTTCCAAGCAACAACGCCATTGAACTTTTTTCGAGAAGGCGCTTGGGAGTGGAGAAAAGTCTGAAGACCAGCCTTCAATTGGTAAAATGCCGAATACTCTCGATGTAAGGGTAGTTCTGGCGATACGTATTTATTTTATTTGAGTTGCAAAAGACTCAGCGCTGTTTTATGCGCGCATACGTGTATTATTATATAAGTTCCCAGGGGGCGGTCTGTCGTGAAGACAACGCCTCCCCCTTTTTCAAGATTATTAATTTCTTAATGCTTTATCATTATGTCATATATTATTGTCGTAGCCATCGAATTTATTATTGCAATTGTAGGTGTATCACTACTTATTCGTTTTTACAACCACAAGGCATAAAAAACATAGTTTTTTTGAGCAGAATCTTTGTAGCTTCCAGAAAAAGTTGTATATTTGCAACCAATTAGCTAATTATTATCAAAGATGAAGAAATTGCTCATAACAGCCGTACTTGTTTCGGCGGTTTTTTCTGGGGCATCAGCTCAAGATAATAAAGCCTTGATGATTGAGAAGGAGGTCAAGGCCGACATAAATCGTGCAGCAGGCATGTTCTATGCTCGCTATACGGCCAAGGCACCAAAAGACACACCAGCGCCTAAAGGTAAAAAGCCTTTCTACATTAATCACTATGGCTGCCCCGGCCCCTATTATCTCGACAAGTCAGAATACTATACTGAAACATATGCCGTCTTTACCAAGGCTGACAGTCTGGGTAAACTCACTAAGTTGGGCAAAGACGTTCTCCGCCGTATAACACTTTTGGCGCAAGATGCCAAAGACCGTGATGGCGAACTTACCGAGCGTGGAGCCCAGCAAAGTCGTACTTTGGTAAAACAGATGATGGATCGTTTCCCTGACATGTTCACACCTAAGGGATACTATAGCGTTCGCAGCATTGTAGAGAATCGCTGTATCATGACCATGCAAGAGGGGCTGTTGCAGCTTTCATCCTCTCTACGCCCAATAGTGGCACGCAGTAAAGCATCGCTACAGGAACGACGATTCATGGATCCTGTCGATAATGAGCTTACCAGCCAGCGACTCGACTCCCTTACCAGCATTACTTACAAACGCTTTACCGATCTTAATACAAACGACAACCGCCTTATGTCATCACTGTTCAACGATATGAACTATGTTATGACTAATATCGACGCTTTTAAGCTCAGCAAGCAGCTGTTTATTCTGGCGGGCAACGTTCAGCACTCTTCATATGCTGGTGTATTCTCTCTGTTCGACATATTTACTCCCGAGGAGATTCACCGCCACTGGCGCAAGCAGAATGCATGGCATTATATCAATTACGGCGGCTGTAAGCTAAACGGCGGCTGGCAAGCTTATCTGCAGCGTTCCACACTGCGTAACATGATTCATATGGGCGACAGTATGCTTAAACGGTACAATCCACTTATGCACCTGCGCTACACAAATGCCACCACCATCATGAGTCTGGTATGCCTTATGGACCTCAATGGCTATGGCCTTCACACAGCTAATCTCGATTCACTCGAAGACTACGGTTGGGCTAACTATCGCATAGCTCCTCTTGGCGGCAGCATAATGATGATTCACTATCGCACTGATCGCGATGACCCCGATGTGCTTGTAAAGGTACTGCTCAACGGTGAGGAGGCTACACTACCCATTCCTACCGACTGTGCTCCATACTATCACTGGCAGGATGTAAAGCGCTACTATCTACGCAAGCTATACCGCTACGAGAACCGCCGTATCAACATTAAAAGTAAGTAAGCTATGAGAAGAATTATAAAATACATAGCGGTAGTGCTTTTAACTGTCAACTGTCCGCTGTCAACTGTACACTCTCAGATTGTTCGTGACATAATAAAGAAGTCACCCTCCTACTCATCGTGTAACTACGATGTCTACCCCGACACCATTACAGCCGTACTTACCCCCGCCCCTGCGGGCAAGAAGCCCTTCTATATCTCCCATTACGGTCGCCACGGCTCGCGCTATATCAGCAACCGTAACGGTTACGAGGTTCCATATATCATGATGCAGCACGCCGATAGTCTCGACGAGCTTACACCCACAGGCCGTAAGGTTCTGTACGAGATGAATTCCATCATGCACGACACCGAGGGGCGTTGGGGCGAACTTACAGGCTCGGGCAAACGCCAGCTCGAAGAGATAGGTCAGCGCATGGTTAGGAACTTCCCTGAGGTACTGGGCCCAGGTGCAAACGTAAAGTGCCTCAGCACCATCGTGCCCCGATGCATCGAGTCAATGGGTTCTACCGCCATGAAGATGCTGCAGGAGTGCCCCACACTCCATATCACCATGGAAGCCTCAAAGCGCAATCAGTGGTTCATGAACCATCAGGATAAGAATCTGCGTCGTAACTATATGACAAAAGAGGCAAACAAGGCATACCAAGCCTATACAAAATCACGTCTTGGCAATAGCCGCCTTATGGAACTCATATTCAAGAACCCTGATATCGTAAAAGAGTTTGTCGACGAAGAGTTCTTTAATTACTACCTTATGAAGATGGCTCTGTTCCAGTTTAACATAAGCTACAACCGCAATCCGCGACTCATGAAACTTTTCGAGACTGACGAATTCTACCGAATGTGGCAAGTTGATAATGCCCTGTGGTATATCCAGCACGGTGCCTGCAAGCTCAACGGTGGTCGCCAGCCATACAGCCAGCGATATCTTCTGCGCAAAATTATAGCAGATGCTGACAGTTGCATCAAGCTCGATCGCCCAGGCGCACAGCTACGCTTCGGGCACGAGACGGTTCTCCTGCCTCTGGTATGCCTTATCGGTGTCAACGGATACGATCTTGAGACCGACAATCTCGACGAAATCGAGGCCAAAGGTTGGTGGTGCAGCAGTGTGTTTCCTATGGGTTCCAATCTGCAGATTATTTTCTACCGCAGCAGTCCAAAGGATCAGGATGTTTTATTGAAGGTTCTGCTTAACGAGGCCGAGGCCACACTTCCCATCCCCACTGATTGCGCCCCATACTACCATTGGCAAGATTTCCGTAAATACTGTCTCGACAAGCTCAACTCATATAAAAAATAGCTACATTTAGTAATAGCCAATACACTTACGCCCTGTAACCTATATAGTTACAGGGCGTAAATCATATACTAATAAAAGAACATTCCTAATTACTCAATCACAGTAATCGTCATCTGGATATCCTCTGCGGGACGATCGGCACGGGCAGTCTTGGAATTCTGAATCTGCTCCACAACATCAAGGCCTTGCTCAACCTCGCCGAATACAGTATATTGACCATCCAAGTGGGGCGTGCCACCAACAGTTGAATAAACCTCAATCTGCTTAGGAGTAAGTCCGTCGCCTGTTACCATGGCCTCAGCTTGGGCAGCAAGCTTATCCTGAAGTTCCTGCAGACCTACACGGTTGCGTTCTCGGCGAAGTTGCATAATCTCATCGCGGTGCTGCGAGGCAAGCTGATTGAAAGCTGACTGAATCTTCTGCATCTTTAACTGCTTTGAGAACTGGCGCAACTGCCCCTGATTGTAAACCTGCCCCCAAACGATATAAAACTGCGAACCACTGCTGCGGCGCTCGGGATTTACCTCGTCGCCCTGACGGGCTGCTGCAAGGGCTCCACGCTTATGGAACAGACCATCAATGATTTCAGCCTGCAGAGTGTAGTCTGGACCGCCCACGCCAAGCATCTTGCCTGCAGGAGCACCCTTCGAGTCGGGATCACCACCCTGAATCATAAAGTCTTTTATTACACGATGGAACAATGTACCATCATAATAGCCCTGCTTGGCGAGTTTAACAAAATTATCGCGGTGAATAGGAGTCTCGTCATAGAGGCGAACAATAATATCGCCAAGAGTAGTCTGTATTTTAACCTTCATCGTTTTTATGTTTAGAATTGTGGATGATTGGGGTTACTTATTGCCTTTATTGCGGTACACTCCATCTCCACCAGCCAACCTGGACGGCATACAGGAGCGTGTACAATGACAACGGGCTTATCAGGGAATCGCTGGGCAAACACATCGCGAACCACCTGATAGTCGGCCACATCGCGCAGATAGACAATCATTTCGCTTGCATCATCGAGGGTACACTCTGCCTCTGCCAGCAGTGTCTCAACATTCTCAATCATGCGTGCAGTCTGCTTAACAATATCCTTGGGGAACATAACTTCGCCCTTATTGTTGATAGAAGCAGTACCAGAGATAAAGACATGGCGACGGTCGGCATAGTCGACATAAGTACCACGCTCGAACGACACACCATAGTCGCTAGTGCGGTTGAGATGTGTAGGGGCATAGAGGTAATGAATCTGCTCCTGACTTACGCCTGCAATAGCATAGTTGTCCATCTGGGCAAGCACGTTGGTATCCTGCTGGCGACCACCAATGCCTGTTGATGCAATGAAATGGGTATTTACAGTGAGACCCTGAGTAAAGAATACCTGATTGCGGGCGCGAACCACGCCACCGTAATTAAGATCGATATCGTTGACAAAGAGCCAAGTGCGGATGCAGTTGTCAGAGAGTTTACAACCCTCCTCAGCCAGCTGCATAACATACTCGTTAAAGAGCAGGCGCATCTGATACTCAGAGTTGGCTGCCAGATTATGTGCGGAAGCATTAAACAGATGGCGGAACGAGCCATGACGTACCTCATATAGTCCGCTAGCGGTCATACCGGTCTGTACACCAGTCATAAGCCACACCCACAAGGCAATCTTAGTACCATTGAGTGGAGCTTGCTGTATAATGCTCTTTGCGCAATCTGTGACATCAGCCACAACAACATCGTCGGCCTGATTGGCTGCATCGCTTAAGAAATAGCGTTTAAAAACGGCCTGAGCATCAGGCACGCTTGAGAGAAGCTCCTGGTATGCGCTCATTACAGCATCAAGCTGCTGAGCCCAAGGCAGTGAGCCTGCGGTTACCTGGATAATAGCATGATACTCACGCACCTCAGTGCCATTGTCGAAACACGTAACAATGGTGCTGGTATTGCTATTATTCATATTGATAGTTTCCTGATTCATAATTGTTTCTTTCTTTTGGGTGCAAAGATAAACATAAAAAACGAGAAACAAGAATAAGAACCACAAAAAATAAAACTACCGCAACAAGAAACGATGACGACACTGGCTCAGAGGCCACATTACCTCCAAACTGGCACTGATACTGCAGCATCTTATCAACATACTCATCAACAGTTTTCCAACGGCCAGCCTGCACCTCTGCAATCAGTCTTGGAAACACCTCGCGGATATATTTCTGATGTTCGGCACTCATAGATGCAGGCAAATCGTCGGTAGCGCTATACCACACCACTTCACTACCTTGCTGATGAGGGAATATGCGCATAGTTTGCCAGCCATCGGCCAACAGTACAAAGCCAGAGAATATCTGCTCGATACTCAAACTATCATCAGCCTGTATGGCCTTGCGGGCATGAACAGCCAGGGGCGACAGTGATCCACCATCAGAGATGAGCAACTGGCAGAAATGCTCAGCCTGCGCCTGAGGGATTACCAGAGGCGCAGCTGAGACACAATGCGGCCCTGCGATGAACAGGGCCAGCAATGCATATTTAAATCGATTCAATAAACTTAACGATGGCATCGCGATCGGACTTTGGGAGATTATAGAATTTCTCTGTTGGGCGATATGCCTGCGACTGCTTTGAGTAGCCGTGCCACATGATGGCCTCGATGACGGTGCGGGCACGACAGTCGTGCAGACGGTCGTCGGCACCAGTAAGACGGCGACTCAAGCCACGCCCCCACAACGGTGTGGTACGGCACCAGCCGGTACGGATATCGTTGGCCATGAATAAGCGGTGCTGAACCAAGTCAGTATAAGGCCAAATGGTTTGGTTGGCATATTTTGGCAGCATGCTGCTGGCACTCTTTCCGATAGACTTGGCGTAGGCCTTTGTACTGGCATCAATCCACATATCATCAGATCCTGTTGTCCACGATGGACGGTGACAGTTAGCACATCCAATCTCCTTGAACAACTCCTTACCACGCTGCACATCGGCATCATTAAGATTACGCGCGGCAGGTACGGCCAGTCCACGGTGCCAAACCATAAACTGGTAATATTGTTTGTCGCTCATCTCCTCTACCCCATTATATGGCGCACCGTTGAGCAGATATTTCTCGAAGGTGTCCTTATATGCCACCGATGGAGTGTTAAGCACCTCAAAAACGCGGTTGGCTATACCCTCTTCGGTACCATCGGCATAGTATGGATAAAGAATACTGGTGGGCGACGAACCGTGCTGCTTGATGTAGCTGATTACCTCAGGATCCTCGCTCTGAGCCTTGGCCCAAGCTGTAGTAGTATAAAGCCAGTGACGGTCGGAACGGGTTACATTGGTAATATTCCAGATAGCGTTAGAACCGGCACCATCCTGCAGCGAACCACGTGTCATGGCATAGGTAAAGCGCTTTAGCGGACCATGAGAGCCATGGTGTGCACCAGTATCGTTGTAAGGAGCCGAATAGTAAGCAGAAGCCTTGAAGGTGTTAGCTTCCTTATCCCACATGGCAGGATTAAGCTCGGTAAAACGAGCCTCTGAAGCCCACTGTTTCTCAATCTCCTCGTCGTCGATGGCATCAAGCAGAGCTGTTCCGTAAACACCGATGGTTGACTCCAGACGTACTTCATAGTCAGTAGGCTTTGGATTGGTGTTGAAGGCCGACTGAGGAATGCGCACCTCTGGATAAATAAGCGAGTATGCCTCGCCATCGGGGAAGTTCAATGCCAGACCGCTCTCCATCTCAGTAACAGTCTTCCACTCTATTTGAATCTGATTCTCATCGATAGGAGCCTTGAAAGGAGCCATTGCCTGAGTCTGAGGCATACCAGTCACCTC
>Ga0247611_10004336_pt1 | contig 19774 bp, 15 predicted proteins | sample 177DNAGHGhighgp2_FD_192422 | JGI IMG/M metagenome (GOLD analysis project Ga0247611, IMG submission 192422) | Sheep rumen microbial communities from Palmerston North, Manawatu-Wanganui, New Zealand - 1770 DNA GHGhigh gp2 | ecosystem: Host-associated > Mammals > Digestive system > Stomach > Rumen...
TCACCAAGTAATTCTTTATTAACTTCAATCCAACCTTCACGGAAATCAGCATTTTCACCGATTTTTTGACCGATACGGGTAAGATGTTTTTCATCAATCATTTTTTGGTCACGTTCTTTATCTCTGAATGCATCACCTGGCTTATGAGTTAATTGAGTACCTATATATTTAGAAGCCTCATTAGTGGTTTCCATTGGTATTTCTTCAACTACCGGAGGTGTTGTATTCATTTCAATTGGTTTCATTTCTGTTTCATTACTTTTTTCAACATTTTCTTTCTCAACCTTTTCAACTTGATCTAATAATGTAGCATTAAGTAATTCATCATCTGTTACAGCCATATTTTAAAATATATATTTTTATTAATTATAATATTTTTATTTGAATTATTTGTATTTTTTATCAATTATTTTTTTAAAAAACTAATTCATATTTACTTGTTTTTACTATTACTTCTCTATCTAATTTTTTATTTATTTCTGATTTTATCTTTTTATTTTCTAAATGTACCCTGATTTTATGTGAGAAATAATCATCATTCATTTCAGCGTGGTTTACTATAAAAATAGATTTTTTATCTTTATTATTCTGAATAAATGTCTCATTTAATAGAGATAACATAATATTTCTTGTATTGGCGTCCATATTACTCATCAACTCATCAAGAACAAATATATTGAAATTGACAGATGCTATGACATTTTGCAGTATTCCGAATATGATTGCCAAATCCAATGACTTACGTTGTCCTGTTGAAAGATTATTATATCCTATTTCTTTATCCCATTCATCAACATATATATGAGGTTTAAATTCCTGATCATATTTAATTGTATAATTCTGGTCAAGTTTATTAACAAAAAATTGTATTGATTTATTAATATGCGGTATAAGTGTTTCAAGAAGATTATAACGTAATGTCTTTGAAAATAATTCATTCATTTCATCCCATTCATTAATTTCTTTATCACATTTTTCAAGTTCTTCCTTTATCTTCTTAATTTTATTTTCATATTCAGCTATTAATTCATCATAATTATTATTTAATATTTCCAAAGAGTTATTATATGATTTTAATTGATCATCTATTTTCATAATTTCTTCCCGAAGTTTATTCATATTCTCATCACATTTATTAATTGGATCATTATATGAATTATAAACTGTTACTCTTTTCTGTTCGACTATTTTCTTTTTAGCTTCCTGTTTTCTATATTGCGCAGCATATTCTTCCATTTTATTTTTATATTCATCTATATGCGCTTGATCTATTTTTTGACCACAAGTAGGACAAACTCCTGATTTAAATGTATTATAATGGTTTTTTGCCTGTTTACCCAATGTAGTTATTTCAACCATTTTTGTTTTATATTCAGATATCTCTTTATCTATCTCAGCTATTTTTTCATCTCTGTCTTTTATAATTTTCTGTTTATTATCTTTTTCTGCAACTCCTTGTTCTACTAATTCTTTACGTTTATTTGTTATATTTGTTAAGTCTACTGATTCTTTTAATTGTGTTGTCTGTACTATCTGTTTCTTTCTTAAATTATCTACTTGATTTAGATTTTCATCATACACTGATTGTAATTTAATCTGTTCATTCAAATGATCTTTTTTTTCTATAATTATTTCATTATTATAATCACTGAATAATTTAAATCCGAATATATCGTCTAAGAACTGTTTTGTCTCTGCAGGATTCATAGCAGCTAAACTGTTAAATGCATTAAATGATATTACACACATTTTAACGATAGCCAATTTGGGAACATCATATATTTCTTCTTCTAATATATTTTGTGTATTTATCTTATTTGATGCTGATAATGTTTTACCGTCTATCTCAACAATTAACGGTTTATGTATACTTCTGACAATATGAACTTTTTTACCCTTTGATGTAAGATTTAATTCTACTTCACAATCTTTCATATTCCAGGATATAAGCTGTGTATTATTTTGTCCTTTAACAGTTCCGAATAATCCATATAATATTGATTCAGCAAATGAAGTTTTACCTACACCTATAGGACCGGATAATTTAATCAGTCCGTCAAGATTATCAAAATTAAATGAATGTTCCCCATACAATGATTTAAAATTTCTGACTGTTATATTATGTATAATCATATTTTAAGATTCTTGTAATTTGTTTTTAATTTTATTATATTTATTATCCAAGTGTTCTGGTATATTATTTTCAATATATTTTGAAACATCTGTATTAAATCCCTCAACTGATAATGTTTCAAGATTTGTTTCATTATCTATAATATGAATTTTTATATATGTATTTATATAAGTACTTTTTATATACTTTATACGTTCAATATATTTGGCTTTATTAATATTTTCTGTATATATACATAATTGAATATATGAATTTTCAAACACATCAGGACCCGCTTCAAATATTTCTTCATTAAATATTCTTATAAATCTTGGAGTTGTAGTATTTTTTATTTTATCTACTATTTTATGATCTTCAATAATATAAATATACTTATCTTGATTCACATCTGAAAAAGTTAATCCAAGACATGCCCCTAAATTATAAAGATTAGAAAGTTCATCAAAATTAGCATAATGAATATGACCAGAATATACAGGACAACCTTTAAGTGAACCTATACGAGCACCTGGCCAAGTCATTAAATCTGCATGACAATAAATGGCGTTTATATCATGTGTAAAATCATAATTATAAAGTATCTCATCAAAATGATCAGGATTCTCTGTCCAATACCAAGGTAAAAATAAACTACCGTCAGAAGCACGATATGGTTCTTTGTTTATAATTTTTAAATTGGGATGACATTTTAAAAACTCATCTGAAAATACCAATTCATAAAAATTATAATATGAAAATTCTTCTAATGGTGAATAATAATCATGGTTACCTGCAATAAATATAAAATTAACATTTATAAATTTACTAATCATTTCTCTTATTAAATCTCTTAATTCTATACCTACTTGTTGATTTACAGAATAACGTGTATCAAAAATATCTCCCAAAATTATTACTCTATTTATATTTTGTTCTTCTATGGCTTTAAATATTTGTTCTCTAAAAAATTTAATTTGTAATTCTAACCATGTTAATGAATTTGTCTTTATACCGAAATGCACATCACCTATAACTAAACTTCTCATTAATATTTATAATATATTTTGTATACTATAAAATAGAATAGTTATATATGTAAATTCTAATATATGTTAAAAAATATAAAATATATAAAATAAAAAATGTCAGGTTGTACAATAGTACAGCCTGACTCCTCAAATCTTTATAAGTAATTAAATTATTATTCAACTACTTCCTCAGATTCTTCTGCAACTGCTTCAGCTTCAACAGGTTCAGCTTCAACTTCTTCAACAACTAATGTATCAACTACAGTAGTATCAACAACTGTAGTATCAACAGCTACAGAATCTGTTGCGTTTACATCACCAGCTTTACCAGCTTTATCACAGCTAACAAGAGCCATGCCAAACATCATTGCAAACATCAAACTAAAAATTGCTTTTTTCATAACTTTTAAAATTTTGTTTTTAATAATTTTGTTAATTAATTTCCAAAAATATGTCGTTATTTAAATAACGGCATTTATTAAATAATAGTATTTTTTTATATTTTTTTCTAAAATTTTAAAATATTTTTTATCTTCTTCCACCTATTCTACCTCCGCCGGATCTTCCGCTTGGTGCTGAAGGTCTTGAAACACTACCACCGGATCTTCCAGGAGATGAAAATGAAGGTCTACTTGGTGTTGACGGACGAGATACTGATGGTCTAGAAACAGAAGGTCTACTGTTATTTACTCGTGGTTGTTGAACTGTTCTATTTTGAACTGACGGTTGAACTCTGATCGGTTGATTTGAATTATTTCTGCCGTTTATATTAGGACGATGATTATTATTCATATCATGTCTGTTATTTCCGCCAGGTCTCATATTACCTTGATGATTATTTCCGCCTGGTCCGTGTCCGCCATTATTCGGATGAACATGTCCTTCTGAATTATTATGTCCTCTTGGCGGTCTGTTTCCTTCAAACCCTCTGTGTCTGCCAGGAGAGAATCTGTAATCATGACGGTGAGGTCTGAAATATGGTCTGTAATGTAAATGATCAAATGGTCTACGATAAGTTCTTACATACCAATAATTGTTATAAAAGAAAGGGTAATAATATAAATCGTTATAAACATAATATAACAAACTGCCGTTATAGTAATATGGAATTCCTCTTGTTATAACAATATTAAAATCTATATTAGAAACTACTTCTTCATTATAATATTCAGGATATATATCATCTTGAGTTGTCGTATATACTTGAGAATATCCATATGTCCCGAAACATGATGTCAATGTGAACAAAGACACAATCGCTAAAATAATATATAACTTTTTCATATGCGGTTAATTTAAATAATTTTATTATCTATTATATAAAAATAAAACATAAAAATAGAGTTTTCAGTTAATTTTGAATAATTTATGAGTTTCCATAATATCTAATATGATAATTCATAAATGATTATGAAATTTACTCTTTAAGTTTTTTAAGTCGTTCTGTTAGATAACTTGAATATTTTGAAACCCTTGGGTTTAAATATTTACCGGTAACAAACTGTTCGATATCATTTAATTTGTCTGAATCATATCCAAGTTTACGTGCCAATGCTATAGCTTTAAGAACACTGTCTCGGGCTGCATCTTCTAGTGTAATATCAGTATTGTAAAAATCAGTACTTTCAAACATTCGCATAGAACATTCCTGAATGAATGCTTCCAAAGAATATCCTCCATTAACATATCTTCCGGTAACGTTAATTTTATCATTCTCAACATTAATTTTCCATGGAAACTGTGGGAATTGTGTTATCTGTTGTGTCATATTATCAAATGCCATAATTATCTGTTTTTAATTGTATTTATAATTTCTTGATATTTAATTTCTGTAAATAATTCTTCATTTTCTTTATTTTTTAATGCTTGTATTTTTGCTTTAAAGAAATCAAATAAATCTTTATATTGCAAACAGTTTAATGAATCATTTAATGATCTGAATAAATCATTTACATCTCCATAAATAAAATATTTCTGCGTGTTATTATTTGTTTCAGTATTATAAAAAATAAATCCATATGATGTAGATTTTCCTGTTTCATCCATATACACTATCATAGTATCAAAATATCCTGGATTTTTCCAAGATTCTTTCATATCAAAAATAATAGCATTTACTTTCTTACGTTTAAATTCAGTTAATTCGGTAATAACTATTTCATCTTTACTATATTCACAAAAATCAATCAATCCTGGACAACGATATTTAAACATTTGTGCATATTGCCCGTTTGTCAAATTATTAACCATAATCAAATACGGCTTTTCTTTCCAACTACTGAATTGTACAAAATCGTACATTAAATTAACTTTATATTCCATATTTTAATCTTTTTTAATTATATTATTTAATTTACTTATTATAAAATCTATATTTATTTGTGAGAGTTTATTTTCTTTCTGTAATATACTTCTTATATAATTTACAGCTGATTCTTCTATAAATTTATCTTTATATTTTTCTTTTATTTTTGTATATATATTAAATATTATATTATCTTTACCTTTATAATCTTCATTAAATACTTGTTTGTATAAATCTTTAAATATATTTATTATATATTCTTCATAAAAATCTTCATCAATATCTGATAATAGAAATATATCTTGTATATTCAAAACATTATCAGTATATTGTTCATCGATGTCATTTAATTCATATATAAAATATGCCAATATAGAATCAGAATAATTTTCTAAATTAAAACAAGCTGATTTAATTTTATTTATAAATTCATCTGATTTTTTTATATCTTCAATAATATCTGTTTCTCCATCCCAATAAAAAAGATATGGTTGAAACTTATCATTTAAAAGTTTATTTTCTGTTTTTTTAATTATATTTATTGATACTAATGATGTTTTCATAATATATTTTCAATAGTTATTTTTTTCTCTTTAAGTACCCATATATAATTTATATGAAGATTACCGCTATCCCATGAATCATAATATTTACCGTTCTTACAACATATTACATGTTTTTCTTCATCAGAATAACAAACAACGACAGTGTTCTTATATTTATTGGCAATATCTGATAATATAGGTAATTTATTATTTATTAACTTAAGTTGTTTCTTTTCAAATCCAAGTTTTTCCATTATCCGTATTTCGGCTTTTTCAGATGACGGCATGTCATGAACTTCAAAACCTATTTTACATAATATCCAATATATATCATCCCATGATTTTTCAGTAACCTTACAAATACATCTGACCATACAATCTGAATAATACCATCTTTTTGATATATCGGACATAAAATCAGAAATAGGATTAGGATTATAATATTCCCAATTACTTGTATTTATCATTATATATTTATTATATATTTTACTTGTATTTAATATAGTAAAGGCATATAAAAATTTCAATATAATTTTAATTATATTTTAAATAATATTTAATTCACATTTGTTAGTAAAAATTGAAAGGATATCAAAAATTTTCTATATTATTTAAATATAAATATATTAGTAGATATAAACATGTCGAAGAGTAAATTAACGCTTTTAATAGATGGTAACTGGTTATTAATGAGCAGATTATCAGTACTTAATAAAAACTATATTGATGATTATGAATTATGTCAAGAACTTAAATTATTAATGATTAAATCAATAAATGTAGTTTTACGAACATTTCCTTTAATAGACAATATTATTTTTTGTTCTGACGGCGGATCCTGGAGAAATAAAATTGAAATACCTAAATGTCTTGATTATGAACATAATAAAGAATTGGTAGAATATAAAGGTACCAGAGTAAAATCAGATGATATAAATTGGGATGTTATATTTATGGCTTATGAAGATTTGATGACGACATTAAGTTCAGTTGGTATAACAATATCCAAAGAAAATAATATAGAAGGTGATGACTGGATGTTTCATTGGTCTAAGTTTTTAAATGAACATGAAACAAATTGTATTATATGGACAAAAGATAATGACTTAAAACAACTTATTAATATTGACAAGAATAAATGTTTTACTGTTTGGTGGGAAAAGAATTCAGGATTATTTGTTTCAGATAATATGAATGAAGATGATTTTAATTTTATGTTTAATTATGAATTTACCAATAATGAACAGTTATTAAACCATATTATTGAAAAAGCCAGTAAGGTAACAAAAATTAATCCAAAAAATATTGTTATTGAAAAAATACTTAAAGGCGATTCATCAGATAATATTTTCCCTATTATTTTAAGGAAGTCAAAAACTAATTCAGAAAAGAAATTTAAAATATCAGCTAAAGATATTAATTATGATTTAAATTACAATAATGATGATGAAGTTAAAAATTATATACATCAAATAATAAATCAGAAAAATTATATCGGACGAGTTGAACATACAGAAGAAGAAATTATAGAACATTTTAAATATAACAGGACATTGATAGCTTTGGAAGAAAAAAATTATCCAAAAGAAATACTGGATAAAATGAATGAATATAATAATTATAATATATCTAAAAACGTATATTTAGCCGAATCACAAATACGTGCTGAAAGTAATAAATTAAACGGTATACTAAATATAATTTAATATTTATTATGGAAGATATAACAAATGATGAAAACAGAAAGATTATTTTTGATCATTTTTTAAAAACTAAACTTGAAATACTACAGACATATAATGAAAATAATTGGGATCAAGAAATGTTGTTTGATGATTATGGAGATATATTTTTACCTCCCGGAAAAGCTTATTATGATGAAAATGAAAAAGAATTAGATCTTGATAAATATAAAGAAATGGTATTAGACAATTATATGAAAGAAGAGGAAACAATTTAGTTTCCTCTTTTATTTTCCAAATTCTATATTAATAAGGCTTTCATCAAAAATATCCTTTAAATAGCTTTTGGCTTTATTTAATTGTCCTGTTTTTTTAATATCATTAGTAAATAAATGAATAGTATTTGTTTCTTGATTGTATTCACTGTCTATACCATAATTTTCATTTATATATTGTTGAGCTTCTGATATTTTTTTATCTTGACTGACAATTAAATCTACAAATTTCATTTCATTTACTGTCATTGATTTTATCTAATATTAATTTATTTATTTGTTCAATCAACACAGAATTACTTAAAAAACTTTTCAATATATATTTAGATATATCTTCAATATTTATATCAAGTATATTTATCAGTGTCGATATTTCATTTTTCGGAAAATCATTCCATTCTATATTCAAATCAAATTGTGGTTTATCATTAATCTTGTCAAAAAGTTTCTTTATTATCTGTTCATTTTCTATTGTAATATTTTGTTTAATTTCTTTTATTGTTGTTGTATTTTCTTCAACTTTTATTGTACTTAAATTTTTATTTTCAATATTATTTTTTATATTATCATAATCAATATCATCTAATGTATATTCTTGATCAAATGATAATTTTATATTTTGATTTATTTTATTAACTGGTGTCGGTTGTATTTGAACATTTGGTTTATCAGATGCTTTACCTGTAATATTACCATAAGAATCATATTCATTATCGTCACTGATTTGAACATAATCATTCATAAATGTTTCCATAGGTATGCCTCCGATATCAGTCATAACCATATTGTTATCACCATCAAAAACATAATTATTGACATATACTGTTTTATTGGTGAATTTATTAATCCACTTTCCTTCTATATTAAATCCCTCTATCATATTAGTATAATTTTATATATTTCACGAATATTCTTCTAACAGTTCTTTTTTATCTTCTTCAGAACCATATATATAATTTAGAATTATTTCACATATAACTTCAAGTTTTTCATTATAAAAATATAAATATGGAAACAAATTAAGTTTTTCCCATAATATATTTATTTCATTTATATCGTTTTTAATATTATCGGATTTATTTCCTGTATTATCAATCCATACAATTATATCATCTTCATTGAAAAAATTATTTGATATTATATTAAAGTCTTCAATATTTATTTCAAAAAGATTACTGTTATAATAATCATCTATAAATACTCCGAAAGTTTCTTCTACACTTGCATGAGTATAAAATATAGAATTATTTTTATACGCCAAAAATAATGTCTGAGGATCAATAGTCACAGTATTTACATTATTTGATTCATTGGTCGTAAATTTAGAAGCTAATGTTAAGTTATCATCCAGTTCCATTAATTTTTCTGTTATATCAGAAGTATCAGTACTGTTTAATGAAATTATATATATTCTACCTGCAGCCATTATTTTACATTAAACATAAATTTGGTATCATAACTTTGTGTGTTTACAATTTTTATTAATTCAATATCAATATTAGCTTTATATAAAGTATTATCATTATTATTTATATTAAAATGACTAACATAATCTTTATTAATAAATATTAATATTAAATTAACAGTATTATTATTAAATTCTTCAATACATCTTATTTGTATTTTATAATTTATATTATTTGCTGAATTATTCCCCGTATTTCTTGATATTACATCATTACCATTAATAAAATCAGAATTATTTTTTAAATATGTAAATAATTCATTATATTCATCTTCATTATATGTATTATTATCCATTAAATATTTCTTTAAATTAAAACATATATAATCATATCCGAAAGTTCCTCCTATTTTATTCATACATAATACACAATTTTTATTATATTCAAAATTTGTAGTTTCTGAAATAATTGTAACTTTATTAGATAGTTTATTATAATTAGCGTCACTATTTCCAATTATAATATCATTTCCTCTATTTTCATCTGTTAATAATATAGGTGCATTACCGAATAATGATAATGTTTTAATATATATATTATAATTTATATCGTTATCATTATTATCTTGAATTACTATATTTTGACATTCATTATAATATGTTGTAAAATATACATTGTTTTTACCTCGTAATTCTATTTCGGGAAATTCAATAAGTATTTTATCTTGTGTTTTAAATTTATTTCTCTTATCTGCTCGTATTAATGTTTCAGATCCTAAATTATAATTTTCATTTGTAGGCTTAATTACAAACACATTATTTTTATTATCAGTTTTTGAATAATCGGAACCTATTATAGTATTATATACAATATTTTGAATTCCATTATTATCATTTTTTTGATCTAATGTTAATATATTTATTCTATTTATAAGATTATTGTTTTTTTGTAATACTTCAGCATTATTTATTACAGGAACATTAACATTAAATTTATAATCAGTTATTTCTTTTTTTACTTCTGATGTTATTGTTTGTTGACTAGTTATACCTATAGTTTCATTAGAAACAGCTGTTGAATTATCTTCTAATATTCCAGCTTCTTGTGTATTTGTATTAGTAGTTGCAGATACAGTTGATTTTTCATATATAAATTCACGAGTAAATATATCTTTAGTTTCTACTTTTTCATTATTTGTCTGTTCATTACTTATAATATTACCGTTATCATCAAATGTAAGATAAAAATTATCAGAACCATTATTTTTTATGGTACTTTTCATATTTTTTATATCTACAGGATCTAAAAATGAATTAGCTATATCACGTTTTAAAAGCGTACTATCATTTGGAATTACTTTACGGCCAATAACTAATTTATTTTGTTCTTCATCATCATTTATATTTTCAGGATATTCAACAAAAATATTTGAGAACTTAGAATAATTATTAAGGTATTTTTTATCGAACATTAACATTATCAAATAATCAAAAATATGATTTTGCATATTATTATATTTTTGATTAGCTATAGAAAAATTAAGTAAAGCACTTAAATCAAATGGTGTATCTCCATCAACATCTTTAATAATTTCAAATTCTTTTATAGTTGAATTATATTTCCATAATGAACAAAATGAAAAAGAATTATCATATTTATTTGCTGCTAAGAATGGTACATTTTTATCTGTTATAATTGAGAATATTAATGTATTTTCATACAGATATTCATTATTATTTATTTTAGGTAATGCACAGAATGCTTCTAATGAATTTACATAATTTTCTTCTTCAGTTAATAATATAGACATTTTACTGCCTAATAATTTTTCTGGATTAATTGTAAATCTTACCTTTTGGAATTCATTTATATCAAAATCCTCCGGGATATTATTTAATATTACTGAAGAATTAATATCATTAGTTAAATCTTCTGCAGATTTTATAATTATTAAATATTGTTTATCATATTGATTAATATATGAACAAATACCGGAACTGTTTTCATTTAATACCCAATCATATGTTTTAGGATCAATATAAGCTAATGTATAATCAATAGATACATTAAAATCATTTATCAGATCATTAAATGTATCATTATATACTGTATTAATAGATATAGATTCTGTTTTACCGGCATATATATTCTTATTAAGGAAACAAATAGAATTCAATATATTCCTATTATAATTTGTACTGTTTAAATCATTTATATTAATTAAATTAACAAATAAATTATTAGTAGTATATATATTAAATTCATCATTAGTATTACAATAGTAATATATATTAGTATTTAACGGTATATACATTATATGATTTTCACCATTATCACCGTCATATGTAATAGTATTTAATTCCGAACTATATGATGTATTCTTAATAAGTCTGTCAAATATACTTAATAAAATTTTACGGTATAATAATCGTATATCTTTAGTATAATATAAATTATTGTAAGATTTTAATAATTTAGGATATAAATATATTATATCATTATTCATAAAATCTAATCTGTTCTGCATAGATAATCCCAATTTATCATTAGGAAATACATTATTATCTATATAGTTTTGTAATTTATTTTCATCATATATAAATTTAGTTGATTCATCATTAGAATAATAAACATCTATATCATCTCCTACTTGATATATACGTGTTGTGGAATTATTTAAATAAGATTTTTGAGATAAAATAACTCCGAATAATGTATCGGTTGTATATATTTCGCTTGTATTGACAGTTATTAAATTATTAAAAAATGTATTTAATTCTAAATCTGTTATAATTGTATCATCATTTAAATTAGCTTCTTTAAAATATGTATTAAACTTTTCAATAGAATCTATTTTATTTATATCAGTAATATTATTTACTGTATCATATAAATATACTCTGAATTTACCAGTACCTCCATATATTGTCATATTATCTAATTCTAATAAACAATATACAGGTTCATAATAATTATTATGATGAAATAATCTTAAAGCATATTCAAGCATATTTGTTTTTAGATTGAATACATTATACATTATTTCAATATTTATTTCTTCATTTTCATCAGAAGGTAATTTTCCAAATAATAAAGTATATAATCTGTCACCATCTTTTTTAATTATTGAACGATGATGATAATATATAATATTATTTATAAGTGTATCAAATTGTAAATTTTTATCCAATGTCAATTTACCAAAAATATCTGAAAACGGTTTATTGTTTAATATTTCAACAGAATTTATTAAACTTGGATATTTTACATATGGAATATAAGTATTGATATTTCGTTTTGTTATACCGAAAGTACATGTTTTTTCATATATATCAAACTTATCTAAATCATTATATTTAATATAGCCGACATATTCAGAAGTATTATAATTAAATACTGAAGAATCTTCAAAACAATCTGTAAATCTGAATGATTTATATGATATTGAGTCACCCTTAATTCCCATTCGTTGGCCCATATTAGCCAATGCTTGAATATAATTATCAGATAAACTGTCTTGAGTTAATCCGTCAGTTAAATCTTTTTTAATTTTATCAAGTACCGCTGATTTATTTATTGGATCAACGCCATTAAGAAATAAATCTTCATTATTTTTTATGTATGATTCAACAAATTCCGGAATATCTTTAGCATTTAAACGAGATATATAATTTTTATTTGGAAAATTATTTATATTTTTGATAGCCATATTAAATTAGTTTAAATATATATTTTAATAAGTATAATTTTTCATCAGATTGAAATGTCAATTTAACTGAATTAGAATCATATGATACACTGTATTTATTAAATAAAAATAATATATTATTATCATCTTCCAGTAAATCTTCATTAAATTTTTTAATATATTCTTTAAAATATTCTAATGTTATTTTTTCTGTTTCATATTCTAATAATTCTTCATATGATAAATATTTATTTATTTGAATTTCAAAATAACTTTTTAATATAAAATAAGAATTATCATTATAGTGTTTATATTCGTATTCTTTTATTATTTTATACTTCCCTTGATTTATTTTACTGTTGTTTTCATTAGTAAATGAATAAATACCTGGATATTTATTTATATCAATCAAAATTTTATATATATTATCATTTCCGAATATTTTATCATTATTTTTATATTTTAATTCATATTGATATATACCGTCAACTGGAACAACAGACATTATCGGAGAAATATAATTTATATATCTATATAAATAAATATTATTTAATAATTTTTTAGATTTATATAAATCATATACCATATTATAATCTTGTATAAAATATGCACGTTTAAAGAAATCATTAGAAGGTATATATTCTTTAGTTCCGTTTTCATTATATAATATTATATTATCTTTATAATTTTTTAAATTTTTAATATTTATTTCAATATATTGATTATTTTCTTTTCTATAATAAATTATATTTGATAAATTATATGGAGTAAAATAATTTGAATTAATATTTTCTTCTATTTTTTTATCTTCTGTTTTATTTTTTTTAATTATAAATTGTGATGAAAAAATTTGTTTTCTATAAAAACTTTCATCTTCTAAATTATTATATATCGGTAAATTTAATGAATCATAATATGAATTAGCATAATTTTTATTATCTAATTCTCGAGTATAATAATATGACTCTAAATTAAATTTTGAAGGATATATAATTATATCATACATATTATTTGTTATAAGACATTCATTAAACAGATTAAATAAATTATTTTTCAAATAAGGCATGAAATAATTTAAATATTTATAAAATGTGGTTTTTGAACAAGTCCTTATTATATTATCAGTTTTATTTAATTTAAACTTATTAAATCTATTTATATTGTCAATATAAAATATATTATCAGTATTCTCAAAATATTTTTCTATAAATAAACAACAATATTTTTTATTATCATATTCAAAAATAAACAGATTATTATCATTTTGTATAACATTTATATAATCATCATGATATATTTGTTTGTTTGTTATATCAATATATATATGATTAATCATATTTATATCTCTAATTTTCTGATATGAATTATTTATAAAATTAAAACTTACTTGTGTTATTTTTTGACTATTATAATATTTTATTAAGTTTTCTTTAAAATATTTATAAATATTAAATAATCTGTTATTTTCATATGTATATAAATAATTAACTAAATCTTTTATAAATTTGATATTAACAGTTTCAGATATTTTTATATCAGTGTTTTCTTCATCTTCATTTTCTTTAATAAACATATTATATAATGGAATTATTGATATATTCCTAAATATATATGTATATATCTTATCAGTTATAATTTTAAAATTACTTCTAATTAATCTTATATTTACATATGTGTTTTTTAATATTTTATATAATTCAAAACATAAATTATATATATAATCCAATACTTCATTTGATGAATCACTTTGTATATTATATAAATAATTTATATAATTTACTATTAACTCATGTATTTCATCATTTGATTTATCAGATATTAAACTTGAATATACATCCATAAATTCAGTTAAAATATAACTTATATTTAATTTATAAAATAATGAATTAAATATATTCGGACAACTATAAAAATCAGATAAGATTAAATCTATTTTATTTAATATCTTTTTATAATTTAATACATAAAGATTTGTACTTACCGGCTTATAAAAATCATCATCATTTATTTCTGTATATTCTATATTTTTATTATATAAAACATTTATTAAATAGAATAATGTATTGTATGTATTATTATCTAAATCAATATTTATTTTATTATATAAATTTTCATATATAATGTTTTTAATATCATCACTATTAAATTGTTTATATATTTTATTTAATTCTTCATCTGTTAAAGAAGAATTTATATAAATATTTTCAACAATATCATCATCTGATACCTCTGTATTCATTTCTTCTATTGTTGTATTAGCAATATTTATATTTTGAACATCAAATTTACAAATATCTATTTTATTTGAATTATATTTAACATATAATTGTTTTGTAAAATGATTATTAATTATATTTACAAATAAATCATAATATGTATTATATAAATAATCAAGAAGACCTTCTAAAATTTCAATAGTATTTGAATCAGGTTTTTCAGATAATATTATCTTTATATCATCTAATTTTTTTAAATTTTCATTTTCATCATATTTATCTATTGTATATGTAATATCATATTCTGTTTCTTGATGTTTTAAGAATATACCTTTTATATTAACATTCATTATATTAAATATAATATCATATAATTTTAATTGAATGTCGTCTAATTTTAATTTTAAATTATTTTCATTTTCAAATTCAATAGATTCTTTATATTGTAAATCTAATAGAATATTTAACGTAATATCTCTAGATACTTCTTCTTCATCATAATTATCAAATAATTCAGGCATTTGTTTTACTATATCTAATAAATTATTAATATATTGCTTAATTATATTTATGTTAATATTATATGTTTTATGACCGTCATCATTAATTATTATTTTAATTAATGAATCTGTTTCATAATTAGATAATTTTATATATTCATAATTAGTACTATATAAAGAATTAATTAAAAAATATAAAAATTCAAACACAGACATATTCTGTATATTATATGGTGAACCTAATAAATTTTTTTCAATATTATTTAATATAAAATTACTGTTATATTCAAACATATATTCATATTTATCTTCAATATTATCATAATATACTATTTCATGTCTTTTAATATTATCAACATTATTACTTGTTATTTTTTTTGTTTCCCCTGTTTTTTTATTTCTTAAACATATTTTTCCGCTTACTATAAGATTTCTTTGAAAAATATTCTCATCTTTATTATTGTACAAATATAAGCAATCATTAAATATGGGTTTTAAAAATTTATATTTAGCTGATCTTTTTAAATATTTAAATTTACCCTTGGTTGATTTATTTGTATACATATATTTATAACTACCATCCTCAAACTTATCTTCTTTAATATACATATAATATGCGTATGTATTATTCAGTATATTATTTATTTCAAATTTAGAAATATATTTACCTAATATAGTTTTATATAATTTACCAGAGAATTGCTGATTATTATAATTATATAACATTATATTATTATCAATTATATCTTCAAATATTTTTTTTGAAGAACCACTTTTAAAATCTGAACTGTTAAAACTATATTTTTTAAATTTAACTTTATTATCATTATTTATAATTGGAGTAATAAAATTAAATGTATTCAGATGTTTATTAAAAATTTTACTATAGAATAAATTTATTGAATCATATGTTTTAACATTCGCATAATATCTTTTAAAATTATTTAAGTCATCTAAAATACTGTCGTAAATATTATATGCATCAATATATATTCTATGATATTTTTTCTTTTTAACTGTAAATATTTTTTCATCTATATTTGTATTATAAAAATTATATGTATATCTTGTTATAAATTTTAAAACTTTTGTAATTCGTTTTTCTATTTTTTCTTTATCTTTTTTATCCCATTTCCAAGTTTTAAGATTTAAGACTGTATATAATATGTCTTTAACTATCGATTCAGCATAAAAATGAGATTTTTTATATACGGTAATTTCAGCATCATCAGGAATATTTTTATAATATTCTGAATATTCATGCATTTTGTTATCATATCCTATGACATAAAATTTTTCATATGGATATTCAGAATTACTTTCATTATTAATTTTATATTTAATACCGGTTAAATTACTTTTATAATGAATATTTTCAACTTTATAATATCCTTCTTCTGTATAATTATTATTTTTATTTTCGTTTTCTCGTAAATATTTAGATATAGTATTTCTAGAAATATTTAAAAATTTATTTCTTTTAACATTAAAGTAATAATCTAAATCTTCATATTTTATATAATTATTATTTATTTCATTATTTAATATATATGCTATTTGATCTTTATCTTCTATAGGATCCCATTTTTTAAATAAAATATCTTTTTCAACAACAGCTGTAGGTTCTTCAGATCTTACTGAAGTTATATTTACAGTATTATCATTTACACCATTAAAATTAATATATACATCTGCTGTTTCATTTGAATTGTTTTTATTAGTAAATGTATATTTAACTTTGATTATTTCTTCATTATCATTTGTTATAATATTTATATTAGGTATAAGGAAAATATTAAAATAATCAATATTAACATCACCTTTTACATAATTTTGAAGATTATATAAAATACCATTATAATAACTGTAATTATTTAAACACCACCCCCATGATTTCGGATTATAAAAATCAACAGTTAAATTATCAAAATTATATAAACTAAACCATTTATATAATTTCATATTTTCATTATATATAATATAATTATTGTTTGTATCATCAGGTTGTGTTTGATAATAATCTAATGTAACACATGTCGTATTTATATCACTTTCATCACTTGACACAGATAAACTTAAATTTTTAATATTATTGATATTAGGAAATAATCCATAAGTATTATCAGAACTATCAAATTTATAATTTAAATTAGTATGATATAAATTATCGATATCATTATATCCACCAGATAATGTCATTTTCCATCTACTGTAATATGGGGTTATTTTATTATCATATTTATATATTTTAAGATACTGTTCTTTCAATGATAATTTATCCAATCTGTTCATAATATTATAATCATTAATAGATAAATAATCATAATTAATATTAAAATCAAAAAAGTCAACAGCTTTATTATCTTTAAAATACCTGCCTGATATTTGTTTAATTTTATAAAAATTAAACACATGCTTTTCTATATCCGTTAATAAATCATTTATATTAAACATAAATGCAATAGGGATAATTTGTTTCATAATTAATTTATTCATTTCAAATCCCTTATTTAAGTGTTTATCAAATCCGTTTATAGTTAAAACTTCTTTGGTTAAAACAGAGTTATATGAATCCATTAAAGTTACTATACCTCCATTATTAACATCAATAGCATTATATATAAATTGATTTTTATCTTCATTATAAAATAATACTTTAGCATCCAATTTAGAACAATATCTTTCTAAATATCTATATAAATGATTTTTATAATCAGGTTTTATAATATCTGATATACCTACATTTTCATTAATTTGTATTTTAAGTTTTTTAGTAAGGTTTTTATGTAATTGTATAGTTATTTCAAAATAATCTGGTAAATCATTTAAATCATCAATATAAAACGGCGCATAAAAGCAAAATTGATATCCGGTATTAAATACATTACATCTTGAACAACCCATTTCATAATTTTTATTACGTGTGAAGTTATTCTGTTTAAGTATATCAAGTTTTTGAAAATCATAATCTAAAAAAGAAAAATTTTCATTATAAAATACATCTATATTATCTCTGTAATATTGTACTATATCAAATTCATATAAACCATGTAATAAATTACAAGGTATATCTCTTGAATATAGATTTTCCTGTAACGGCATAAATGAAGCTGATCTACAATATGCTTTATATGAATTATTGTTTTCTTTAACTAAATCTGTAATTCTACACGCAAATTTAAAATTACCGGTTAATGAAGGTAATGTTCTTAATAACGGTTTAAACATTTATATACTTAATATTATTTATATAAAAATAATTTGTATTTTCTTATTCTATTAAAAATTAAAACTTTTATTTTTATATAAAACATAATTAGATATAATATGATTTTTAAAAAAGGAAGCAAGGGTAAAGAAGTTGAAAAAATTCAGCAAGCTTTACATATAACAGTTGACGGTGATTTCGGTCCTAAAACTGAAGCCGCTGTTAAGAAATTCCAAGCTGAACATAAATTAGAAGCTGATGGTATTGTTGGTCCTGCAACTTGGAACGCATTATTTGGAACTGCACAACAATCTACTCAAGTATCTGAAAATAAAGATGATAATTCTATTAATATTACAAAAGGATATATTAATGTACATATATCAAAATCACCTAATCGTCCTATAAAATATATAGCTGTTCATTATACTGCAGGAGGAACTTCTAAACCCGGTACCGCAATGGCAACTCGTAATGTATTTTTGAAGAGAAAAGCATCTGCCGATTTTGTTGTTGATGACGCCACTATTGTACAAATTAATCCAGATCTTAAAAATAATTATTGTTGGTCTGTAGGCGATAAGAAAAACCAATATTCAAAGGGCGGTAGACTTTATGGTATAGCTACTAATAAGAATACTATAAGCATTGAAATGTGTTCTACTTTAAAATCTGGTTGGGCTGGTCATGCCGCTAATCATGAAGGTTGGTATATAACAGATAAAGTAGTAGAAAACACTATCAAACTTGTTAAATATCTGATGAAGAAATTTAATGTATCCAAAGATAAAGTTGTTCGTCATTATGA
>Ga0247611_10004337_pt1 | contig 19771 bp, 9 predicted proteins | sample 177DNAGHGhighgp2_FD_192422 | JGI IMG/M metagenome (GOLD analysis project Ga0247611, IMG submission 192422) | Sheep rumen microbial communities from Palmerston North, Manawatu-Wanganui, New Zealand - 1770 DNA GHGhigh gp2 | ecosystem: Host-associated > Mammals > Digestive system > Stomach > Rumen ...
TCTGGCATTAATATCTCCTTGTTTGATGTACAAAAAAAAGGACGAACTCCCTAAGGAATTCGTCCCATTTTCTGTAAGACTCTACCTAAATTATACTCTTTCTCAGCGAATTGTAAAGTGCTTAATTATTCACCAAGTATATATATCTTTAGGTTTTTCACAAAACTATCATAAGATTTAGTTGTTCCCACGTTCCGCATCAGGATCTCGATAGCGGTCTGGTAATCCTTGTCCAGTTTCGCATCGGTCGAAGCGGCGACCGTCACAGCCCTGAGCAGGGGTTCGCTCATCATACTGACAGCTTTCCCGGCTTCACGCATTGCGTAGTAATCAGACCGCATGCCAAGGAAGGAATCCAGATCCTTGTTCTCTCTCTGGTCGTTGTTCCATTTCTGGTACTCCTCAAGCCTCGGATTCGCCTGTAAGAATGCCTCACGCTGATTTGCAGGTAGGCTCCAGTAAATGTTGTTCACATCTGCCCAACCCTTCCAGTCACGCTCACGCTCCTCAAAGTACGTGTTGTATGCATCCTTCTGGGCCTGCGATACCTCGAGCATGTTGAACTGCTGTGGCTTGGTCGTGTTGATCTTATCCGTTGCGATGAACGGGACTTTGCCATTCAATGCCTGTGCGTATCCTGCCAGTGTACTCAGGTCAATGCTTTCGATGGCTCTGGTCTCTTTATTCAGGACGTAGTTCTCGAAGTCTTCGCCGAAGGACATCTTCACGATTTCCTGATCCGCTTTGTCCATATCGTAGTACAGGTTCGTGATGGTCTTGTACAGGTACTGTCTCAGTGCTATCTCAGGGTCAGCCTCGTAGCGCAGGTTCTTGAATTCATAGTTCTGATTGTCATCGTAGAACTTGTCTACGGCATTCTCGTCATCGCTTGCGAACGCCTTATTCAGTTCTCCGGTCTGTTCCCGCCATGTGCTTTCCGCTTCACGTACCACCGTCTTATTCAGCGGTGCGGTCAGGAGCCCTGCGAATACATTCATGAGATCATCCCTGAGCCAGTGCTCATCCATCTCAGCACCATTATTGGACTTGGTAATATCCTGTGCCGTGTCCTTGATTGCGGATAACGCATGCCCGCCCTGCATCGCCATGAGCACTTCTTCTCTCTGGCGGTCAGCGGCTTCTTCCCAGATAGCATTGCCGTCCTTTTCCGCTACAGCCTGCACAGCATCAACCGGGTCGATTCGCCCTTCAACGACCATATCGTAAACCTGATTGCGGATGTAATAATCGCCAAACTCACCGAATTCTTTGTACTCAAAGGCAGAGCCGAACTTCTTCGAGGCGATATCTCTTGCCGTCCGTTCAGGCAGGGACAGCAGGTACTGCCCGCCCTTACCGATGATGTTGTCACCCGCAACGGCTCTCCACGAATTTCCTGCTCTGCTCATGGGCCACTGGTTCCAACCCTGAGGATTGTTTTCGAGCAGTGCCCGACCGATAGATACAGGCAGGGAGAACCCGAGGTACTGTTCCATCAGACCGCCGAAGTTAGGATCACTGTCTTCCTGCATCTGTGCTCTCGCCAGTGCGCTCTGCCATATACCGCTCTTCTCTCTCTGGAGCGGGTCAAGGGCCTGACTGTATTCTTCCTGAGTGATCGTACCGTCCGCACGGTCCTGTCGCAGGATTTCTTCTGCGGAGGCGATGACGTTCTTCTTCGTGTTCTTGGCAAAATCCAGAACCGGGTTGAAGAAGTTTCCGACAACACCTAACTGGTCTGTCGGCATAAAGGCGCCGTTGCCCATCCATTCGGTAAGCCCCGGTACGTACACGCCCCACTTTCCTGAGACTTTACTCGGAAGGTATTCCTTCTTGTTCCAACGTTCCAGTTCCTTCAGTCTGGCGTACCGTCTCCACAGCCGACCGCCCTTACTGCCCATACGGTTCATCCAGTTGATAAACGACCGTGTCATCCAGAACTGATACGGGCAGATGAACGTCAGGAAGTTGTCGAAGCCGTACCGCTTTGAGTAGTTCAGCAGGGCCGCATCACGCATGATCTCACCGAACTTCGTTGTCTTGAACTTCGTGTTCGCAAGGTCCTGCCGGACATCAACATCAATGTACCTTCGCAGTTGGTTCTTGACATCATCGCTCAGGTCACTGTAGTGGTTGCTCATCATTAAATTCGTTTTCGCCTGTGCGTATGTTGTCTTGAAATCATCAAGGATTTCCAATACCTTCTCGTACATTTCTTTGTTCTGCGCTTCTGCGACAGGGTCGGTAGCAGGTGTGAAGCGGTGCTCCATCTCAGGGGCGTAAGCATTCGTGCCCGTATCCGTGTGCATCTTTGCCGTGCGGATTTCAGTCCCGTCCTGATAAACCAACAGGGAAGGATTCGCAGGATTCACACCCAGTACCTTATACACCTTACTGCCGTTTCTGACTTCCTTGAAAGGCAACTCACTCGGCACATCTGCCACACGTTTACCGTTACGGATGACCTGCGCAACGATCTGGTGCGCACCGTTTTCGTAAACATAGGTCTTCACAATGAAGTCGCCTCTCTGGGGTACTGGCCCTCTCAGAAACCTTCTCGTGCGCAGGGATTCGACCTGCCCGACGTAATCATTGTCTTTGTTCCAGAACTGGACCGCACCGTCCATCTGCTTCGCTACGGTCCGTGTAATTGTGGGCTTCCCCTTACTGTCGGCTCTCTGCCGGATGTAATCCTTCCATTGGTCTACCGTAAGCTTCTTCACAACATCCGTAGCGGTGTCATCACTCTGAGCGAGATCATAAAACGTCTGGGCCAGTTTATCCACCTCGGCATTCAGTTCCCCTGCGGGTTTGATTTCTGAAAGGTCAATGGCGTTCAGCGGTACAGCCTTGCCTTTATCAAAGTCAAACTGGATCTGTTCCTGTTTGAGGGTCCGCTGTCTGTCAGCCTCAGCCTGCGCCTCTTGTGCTTCTTTATCCGCTTTTGCCTGTGCAATCTGGTCGTTCTCATTCGTCTGACTATAGCCGTAAAGCATTCTCCACTGCTCAAAGTACTCATCACCTGTGAGATTCGCAATATCGTTTTCAAACTTTCTCACCGCATCATCGCTGACTTTCACAGCATCCTGACGATGGTCTTCAACAAACTGGCGAATCATCCTGCGCTCAGCCTTGGTCATGTGGATTTCGATGTTATGTTTTGCAGTAGCATTCTCTTCGATATCGTATCCCATTTCCTTCGGGGAGAGCCCGAGATCGTGCAGGATCTCCACGGAAAGTTCAATCGCATCGCTCGGGTCGGTAAGATTCAAACGTCCTGCTGATTCAACAACGAACTGAGAAATATCCTGATACAGCTTTTCCTGAGCGACTTTCTTCAACTCATTGATGCGACCTTCTCTGTTCAGATGCTGTCCTGCAAACTCGGTGTTTTCTGCTTTCAACTGATTGAGTTGCATTTCGAGGTCACCGCTTTCGCCAAGCATAGAATCGTAAATCGCTTTGAGGGTAACATAATTCTGCGATTTATGAATGTCGATCTCTTCGCCATTATAGATAAGGTGCTCCAAGCCTTTGTAAAGTTCTTTCATGAAGTTCTTGAACTTTTCAAAGATCATAGCCATAGCAGTGTTCGGTGCTTTACCCTCGAGGAGATACTGCTCAAAGCCATAAGCGAACCGTTCCTGAGCATCGACCCAAGCTTTATAATCTTCCGCTGACATCGTGTCAGGGGCGTTGTACCATTGGTTCTCTAACTGTCGATACCGTTCAGGTGTCCATCCGTTGTAAGCCGCCAGTGCTTCGATCTGACTGTCGTTTAGCGTAAGCGTGAACCAGTGACTTGATTCGTGAGTGAGCGTTCCAAAGTCTGACCCATTGAACAGTTCGATGAGTTTCTTCACGCCCTCAACACTGAACTGCCCTTTGATACGTCTTTCGCTCGCGCTCTCTTGATGGTAAAAGTTACTATTATCGAGGCTCCATTCTCCTTCATTGGTTACAGCTTTGATATCTTCAGGTAACCAAACTACGAGGATCATATCACCATCACCCGCCCAGTGTCCTTTGCCACCTTCGCTAAAGCTATAGGTGCTATCGTATCCTGTAGCCTCTTTCAATTTTCTGAGTGCATCTACTCGTTTATCCCCGATCTCTTTCTGTATTTCTGGCGTTACCTCATCAATACCGAATGCAACATTAGTACGGCCATATTTGTAACTACCGCTCATAATTGCACAATATGCGTTTATTGCATGCGTATTATCACCTTCCCATCCGCCTGACAAATAATTCATAAGAGCGTTGTTTATTAGTTCGTCGCCACTGTACGTATCATAAAATGGATAAGACCCGTATTCAAACTTGTTGTAATAACCAGCATAGGTTCCAAGAGATGAATCCATAGTTTCGATCTGGTTATAATCTCGCAATTCATCGAGTTCCTCAGGTGTCAATGTCTTCATAATAATGTCTGCCATTGCCATCACAACATTTGCATCGGCTTTTGTCCCGGGACTGGTATCTAACGGTTTAGAAACATTTGTTACAAACTCATAAACCTTTCCTTCTTTGCCTTTGTGAACGGAATGATATTTTTCAGCAATTTCTTTATGAGGCGTTAGGTAAAACCCCATACCCTCAGAAAGGCCAGTTCTTCCGGCTTTACCTAAATCGACGCTATCGAAAGCGGAACTACTGCCGTGATACCATTTGATAACTTCGCCATTCTCTTTAGCTTTTTCAGAAAGCCCGGGTAGGGTTCTGGATTGTATTCCGTTCTCGTAACTATCATCCCATGCCCAGAGAAATTTTGGATTATCGCCAGCCCAAGCGTAGAAGTTATCATTTGACTCTAAGCTGTCTAAGTCAATGGTATCTATCCGATATTCTGGTTGCCCTTGCTGGTCTGTCTGGAAATAAATAGTACTGTATCTATTCTCGCCAACAAACCTGTCTTCAGGAATGTACCGCACCTCGATGTTATTCTCTTTGAAGTAATCCTGCCCCGGGTGGTTGCTGTCCCACTGGTTCTTGAGAACTTCGCCGACAAGTGTTGCATACGCTCTGGCAAGTGAATGCGTCGCCCCAGTATTCTCAGCAACCTGCCGGAGATTATTCTTTGCAAGTTCTACCTTCCACCCTTCAGGCGTTGTGGCTTTACTTTCAGCTTCACCAGTCTTGTCGATCTGGTCGGATACCATCTCGGAATAGTCATTCGCAACCTGCTCGTCCTCTTCTGCCTTTACTTCGGCGGCATCGATTCTGATGTTCCCTTCTTGGTCCACTTCAGGAACAGAAGCTTCCTGCGCAGGCTTTGAGGTCACGAACGGGTTGAATGTACCAATAGCTTGGTAAAGCCGTTCCTGAAGGTCATGGTAATCCTTCTTTACCTGCTCTCTGGCTTCAGCATTCTCACCGCCCCAGATATTATTTTTCTTTGTCGTTGAATTCGTCTTATTCGCTTTCGCACGGAATTCATCATTCAGCGCAATGATTTCTTTACGCTTGTTGCGGATAGCCTCAAAGATAGGCTTCAGTGTCTGGTCAACTTCTTTAGCCTTCTTCTCGCCAAGTGCCTGCTTCAGGCCAGTGAGATATGCTTTATCCATATCTTCTTGGAGTTTCATCTCTTTGCCCTGAATATCTTGCACAAGCTTCTTACTTTCTCTTCTGTACTGGCTCCATGCTTTGCGCACTCTGGCGGCCCACTGAGCTTTGTTCTCATCGTTGACCGACCACTTGCATGCATCCAGATACTGCTGGAACAGGCGGGGCTGTTGTACCTCGTAGAAGTCCACCCACAACTGGTTTTTCTGGACCATCTTGTCAACGTACGTCTTTGCGTTCGGCTCATTGATGCCAAGCCCACGCAGGATCCCGAGGAAAGTCTGCTGTTGCATTGCGTACACGTTCTTCCACCGTTCAGTCAACCGCTGTTGCTGTGCGCTGTAAATCTGGTGAAATTCCTCAGGTGTCATGTTCTCGTTGATTCTGCGCTCGAATAACTGGTCGTTCTCGAACTGACCGTTCAGCCAGACCTCGAGCATCTCATCAGCGGCGGCCTGCCCTGCTTCGCATGCGGCTACGAACCCTTCGTTCGTAACACCGAGACCGACTTCAACAGCTTTCCGTGCTACAGCCTCAGAGTACTGTACGCTCATCTCCTGCTTCAGGCGTTTGGCGATTTCATCCACGACCTTTGCAACTTCATCACCACGTTTGTTCTTCAGAGCGATCTCAAGTTCATTCTGGAGACCGCCCTTCACAAACATCTCCGTGATGATGTCATCGGCATTGTCAAGCCCGAGTCTTTCAGCGGAAGTCAGCAGACATTCGGAAACGCTCGGCGCAACATACGTGCCGTAAATCGCATTCTCAATTTCCGTCATGTTGATACCAGAGGAGATGGCACTATAGATCGCTTCGACCATGCCGGGGTTCTGTTCACGAATTGCTGTCTCCAAGGCAACAGGCATCTTGCGGAAGTTGATTCCCGGTTTCCATGTGCGTGCGAGGTACGTCATCATCGCAGAGGTAACGATCTGCTTGCTCTCATAGGATTCGACTTTGTTGGACAGGTTCCCGAACACGCCGAAGGTACTGGATGCCCATGAGCCTGCATCCCCGACCTTCTTCATCGCATCGCTAAGATTCTTTTTGAAACCGGATCCTTCCACACGCTGCCGCTGTCCCCTGATTTTCTCCGTCAGCTTATCGTAGTTCGTCTGGTCGTTCAGGGATTTCTGTCCGATTTCCCCAGAGATGGATTCTTTCAAACGTTCAGGCATAAAACCAAAACGGTCCATAAAGGATTTGATTTGCTTACCAGTCATGTACCCGCCGTACCCAATTGCGCTTCTGGTCACGACATTGTTGATCAGATTGTTCGCAAGGTACGAAGGTGACAGCCCAAGCAGGACAAGGTTCTGCATCTTCTTCACCATATCGCCGAAGCGGTACAGGAAAGGTTCAGGCTGAATGTTGTATTTGTTGATGATGGTGTCCGTAACGCCGTCTGCGATCTTAGAGGAGAGAAGAACTGTAAGCTGACGGGTATCCCATGCATCGGCGTTTTTACCTGTGAACGGTGAGATTCTCTGAATGACCTGTTTTCCGAAGTCGGCACCCTCCACAGGAATATCAATACCTTCGATCTTCCCGCCGTTTTTGTCCGCTTCATTGATGATCATCTGGGTCAGGACAGTCTTCTTGTTCTCGTACATATCAAGCACACGGGCAGGATCTAACTTAAGAGCCTTCGATAACGCCTGCAAGATTTGTCTGTTCTCGGCACGCCTGCCGTAGTCTTCGATAGCTTTGTTGATGACTTCTTTGTTGTTCTTCACCGCAAGAGCGAGATCATCCTGAATCGTGCGGAACATTGCTGACTGTGAGATTTTAGCGAACGGACTGTCCTCAGAGATAGTACTCGGATTCTCAAGTTCATTGATGAACTGCCTCATCCGCTGAATGGTCTGCTTCGTTGATTCTCCGGGTCTCGCACGCATGGCATCGTCAATACCTACGTTGATATACTCAAAAATCTGGTCACCTTCCCACCGCGCCCGATACTCGTTTGTAGGGGAGAACAGGTTCTTCAGTGCCACCTTCGCTTTCGTGAACGGATTCTTCACGGCATTCGGGTTCTCATTCGGAGTTACCATGCCCCTGATTTTGCCGTTCTCATCGATACCGGACACCCTGCGGTCTCTTGCTGTAAGATCGTCAACAGGATTCGTCTTGTTGTACATATCCCATGTGGCATAAATTTCATCGATACCGCTTGAAGACCTGACTTCGTTACCACTGAATCTTCCAACGGTTTCAATAAGACCCTGAAGACCGGGGATCTGTCCTGCAAGATCCATCAGAAAGTTTCCCTTATTAGCTTGGGCCGCAAGTTCGAGGTTCTTATCGCCAGTTACTTTACCAACGATTTCCATCCCACGGGCCTGCATGTTCTCTGCCGTGTTAGACGGGTCTGTAAATTCATGCTCATTCATTTCGGACAGGTTGAAACGGTCACCGTATACAAGAGCCATCTTGTTGTTTAGAATGTACTCTAATTCATTCTTGTCCGTCACGCCTGCATCGTAAAGTGCCTGCCCGAATTCAAGCCAGTATATGATTGCATTCGTCCCAAGCATTTCTTCAGGGATCGTAAATTTACCAGTAAGACCTGAATTTGTTCTTGTCGTTTCGTTTCTTTCAAGATAATATCTTTGGTCACTCGGGTCGAGGCCTTTCGTTATGTTGAGTTCCGCTCTCGAAACGAAACCGCCACCCGTCAGCCAGTCTGCGGATATGTTAGCCGCAAGACCTGAAACAATATCCCAGACATCGGAATTGTATTCGTTACTGGCTTTACCTTCACCAAATAAATAATGGCAGATATCATCGATGTGATCTTCGATAAACAGCAGGTTCGTACCTAACTTAGTAATATCAGTCAGGTCTCCGCCGCCTGCCTTTTTAACTGCGTACCCGATTGCGCTCTGGAATTTCTGTGCGATATTATCAGGTAAATCGATGATCTCTTTGAATTTATCAATAATCGGATTACCTTCATGTAAGCCATATGCTTTTGTAAGGGAGTACGTAAAGTCAGCGGTCTTCACGCCAGTGTATACAGCTTTAGCCCACCCCGGAGGGCCTCCAAGCAGGGCAACACCGATTTTGGCTAAATTAGCCAGACCGCCAGAAGACATCCATGTGGTAATAAGGGGCTGTGTAACTTTTTCAACTACACCCTGATTCTTCACATCGGTTCCCGCTGTGGCAGGCAAAGCGTAATAAGGTAGCTTTTCTGAGAGCAACAGGTTATCTTTATTAGCCCCGCTCGTGTCAATATCGAGGGCTTTGAATCTCGGGTCGTTCGCAATCAGTTCGTCCGCAATATCCAGTGAGGTTTTTTCTGCTGTCAGCGTTCTGCCCTTAGGTGTAACCTGCAAGTCAGTAGCCTCAGCATTCGGTGCGGGATTCTGGGTGGGGACATTTGCTACACCTCCCTGTTGCACGGCATCTGTCTGGCTCTGCGCTGATACTTCGGGAACAGTTTCTTCGGGCGATTTCCATTGGCTGACTGTGCTTGTCCAGATAGCATCGTCAGCCCGCCAGCCCGGGTCTCCGTTTTCCCATAAGGTCGGATCTTTTTCACGATTCGAGGTAATATAATTCGCTACAGAATCGATTTCGGGAGTCGTAACATCCTGTAAAGGTGATACGTAATTAGGGTCTTTCCTTTTCTGCTGTTCATCTAATACACGTTGCGGAGTCCAATAAACATCAGTAAGACGAGGGGCTTCTGTTACAGTGGCAGGCTGTTCTGCGGGTTCCTGCTCAACTCTCCAGTTCGGCCCTACAGCGGTAACAGCTTCCTCATCATTGTAAGAGGTAGGCTTGTATTCATCGTTTTTATTTCCAGTAAGTTTATCGTAAATACTCATACCTTAGAAACTCCAGTTTTTCATGATGTTATAGATTCTGTTCTGCTGTTGTTTCGCAGTTGTAGGTGTCGGAAGGTTCACGCTCGGCTTGTAACTGCCACCGCCGATATAACCACCGCCGCCACCGTAGTAACGACCGCCACCACCGTATCCACCTGAGCCTCTCGGCTTTGATGCTTCGGTTCTCGGCATCTTGAAGAAGAACTTCGCAATATCTTCATCGGTAAGTAATCCCGCATCCATCAGCACACGAAGGGCAGGGTTCGCCCCGACAAAGAGATCAAACAGCCTGTCGTAGTCTTCTTTAGATATGTCCACGTATTCAACGTTCTCACCGTTTCTGGCAACATCCGCAGAGGTAAACTGACTGGATGCGAGGATTCCGCTGTTCAGAACATCTTCAGGAAGATTCAGTTCTCTGAATCCTGCGCCGTCCCCCTGCGGAAGTCCTGCGGCCGGGTTGTTGATATAATCAGGCCGTGCCCATAAAGCAAGTAACTGGTGCGCATCGCCATAGTGATAATTCTTTTGTACATTACCGTCTTCATCTGTGATCGGATTGCCGTTAGCATCGTACTGAATGTCATACGCATTCAGGAGATGATTCAGAGCACCGTTGTATTCCGTGTTTCCATATTCATCGGTAAGCACCTGAGGAACTGCGTAATCATCATCAAGCTGTCCGTTGATAGCATCCTCATAATTGAATGTCTGGTATCCTGCTTTACTGCGGGCTTCAAGGTCTTGCCTGCTCCAATCCCTTGCGATATCTCTCGTCATGTCAAGCCTCTTCCCAATGTCGCTGACGTTACCAAGCATATCGAAAGCATCTCTGGCGAACGGATTATCAAGCAGTCTGCTCCCTTCAAGCAGGCCTGCCTGTAAGTCCTCAGCCTGTCTCTGGCGTGCCAAATTACGCCTTGTCTGCTCTATTCTGGCCTGTTCGTCACGCTCACTTTGTTCCTGTAAAAGATTTTGAGTGCTTGCTGAGATATCATTCGGAGATCCTGTATATGTTTCAGGAGCCTGCCCACTTAGCAGATTGCGGACGGACGGGTCGTAATTCATTTCATCTTGTCGTCTTGCTTCACGCTCAACCCTGAGATCATACGCTCTCTGTTGTGCCTCGGACTGCAAGGTGTCGTTCCTGTTCTCCCGCCATTCACGGTATCCACTTGCTCCGGGGTTTACAGGGTTCCTCGGATCGTACTGATACCAACCTGCGAATTCCTGCGATGGGCCACCTAATTTAGGGTCGTAGTTTTCTGGATGTTCTGTGTTATATCTTTCGGCCCATTCACGATATTGCCTTTCAATACCCGCATCATATAAGTTTTCTGCGATTTGCGGTATTTTCGTAACAGCCTCAAATATTATAGGTGTCGTAGGTGATTTGCTCATATCAGTATTCATCGCCTGTACTAATAGTTGCATAAACGGTGACTCGCTGAGTGGCTTGCCATAATTATTTACATTTTTTGTGGCAAGTTCGTATTCCAAATTTGCCATCCCAATTGCATCTGATAAAGCTTTTTGTTGATTTTTACCTTCTTTCAATCCAAGGTTGTAATATTCATCATATACTTCTTTCCAAAGAGGATTGTCAAACCCTGCGGGCTTGCTAATCATTTGTACATCCGGGAGATTTTTGAATTCGTTCATGCTATCCTGAATATCAGCAGGAATACCATTACTTGAAATATCTAAAACATTTGGACTTACAGGTGGTGTTTCAGCAGGTCGCCAAGGATAAGGATTTACATCTGTAGGTTCAGGCATTGGTTGCATCAATTCACGCCCACGATATTGTGCCCGTGATGCATCGTAGGCTGATGGGGATGTATTCCAATCACCAGTATATGCAGGATAATCGCCGCTATATCTTGCTCCGGGAATACGGCTAAAAACATTTTCCGTAACAGGCGGAGTGCTTTCCGCTGATGCGGTCTGTACGCCGATGTTCATAGCCGCATCTGCGAGATCACTGAGACTGTCAAATCCAAAAAGACGTGGGCCTTTGTAAAACTCCGTTTCATCATCGGCACGGTTCGCTTCAACCCGACGAGAAAACACATCGTCGGTCGGTTCAGCAACATTGAAATTGAGAGGCTCGACAGGTTTCGGTGCGGGCTGTTTCTGTCCTGTCCCTGTCGTTTCTGTCTGCGTAGCGGTAGATTCTACCGTTGTGGGTTCAACAGTTTCAGCGGGAGGTGCTGACTGTGTAGCGGGTGCAGGCTGTGATGCAGGCTCTGGAGTCGGCTCTTCTACATATTCAGGTTCCTGATAGTAAAAAGGGTTCTCATCAGCAGGCGCAGGTCCTACAAGCCTGTCAAAGATACTCCCTTGATTTACGGGATTCGCTACCTCTTCATCCGGATCCTTTAGCCCGTTATTGTTGAATATCAATTCACGGTATAAGTTTTCTTGTGCCATGATACTAAATCTCCTCGTTCGCTAATGGGTTGGTTAGTTCCTGAAAGTTCATGTTGTTTATCCTGTTGTTTTTCTCAAAAGCCCCGTACATTGCGCCAGTGGCCTCAATGATGTCGGGTAACATGAACTCTGCCTGCGCATTGTCTAATTCTTCGTTGATCCTGTTCTGCGCACGAACGAATGCGATTTCAATATCACGGTTGGTTATCATGCCATTTCTCCCATGCCCGGGAGAAGCCCGCCCATTTCAGGGGGCATGCCTCCCGCTACGCCACCGCCCCCAAGACGTTCTGCCTGTCCTTCCATCATCTGTTCCTGACCGGAAGGATTCATGTTATTCATCATGGCCTGTTGCTGAATCATCTGAAGGATGTCGCTTTCGATTTGCTGTCCCCTCGGGATGTTCTGCGCACCGCCAGTATTTGCCTGCTGTTGCTGTTGCATCATCTGCTCTTCAGGACTCGGCTGTTGCTGTGCCATCTGCTGTTCCATCATCGCCTGCTGTTGGATCTGCTGAGACTGTTGCATCGCCTGCTGAAGCTGTTGCTGTCTCTGCTGTTCCTGTTCCTGCTTACGCCTCTGCATATCCTGAACAAGTTCCTGAATACGGTAATCAGTGAGTGCCTGATTGACCTTTTCCTGAAGCATGCCATGCTCCATCTCTTCGGTGTTCTCGATGCCGATGGTGTTTTCCTGAGTCCACTGCTTGCTTGCCAGACCGTTGGCGAGGATGACCGCCGCTTCGTTGGCTCTCTGCAAACGTTCCTGAGGCTGAGTCATGTCAAGCTTGCAGATGACTTCGTATTCGCTCGGAATGTCTTTGTATCGGAATTCCACGCCGTCATGTTTGAAGCTCAGTTTCCGTTCCTTCATCGTCAGCAGGGCGAGGTCTACCGCATTCGCCAGTGCCATCCCGCACTGTGTCTGCGAGGCCACAAGCGGAAGTCTTGCGGAGACACTGAGCAGTGAGGATTCACTGAAGGTAGCGGATCCGCCGCCTTCCCCGAACGCCTGATCCAGTACGGTGCTCTTGTCAATGTAGTCTTTGTACATTGCCCCCATATTCTGCATCTCGGTCGTAAGGAATCCCTTGCTCTGGATGAAGTCAAGACTCTCACCCCGTGCCAAATCTGCCATCAGCACACCTGCGTTGTTCTTGATATTCAGTTCGCTGTTGGTGTCATGAGTGTAGGCGATAAGGGGCATACAGCCCATCGCAAACAGGTTTGAGGTCGTAACGGTCAGATAAAGGTTCTCACGTTCCCAAAGTTTAGATTGTGCGAGGGTATATAACAAAGGCTGTCTGCTCTGGTCGGTTCTGTCAAACATGGAAGAACCCTCTGCCATGGTCACCGCAATCGGGATCGCAGGCAGTCCGTGCTCACAGCAGATGATATTGTCGTAATCGATATTGACTGCGTAATACTTCAGGTCATAGAAGGTCTTGAGAACGACCGTCCCCTTACCGTCCAGTTTCTTCTGGAGAGCGGGGTTATCTGCCACAAGCTGTGCGTAGTTGGTACGTACCCAAGACTTCTCTACCTCGACCTCACGGTAAAAGGCAGTGAGACCGAACTTGTCAAATTCAGGGTAACCCGTCTTCGGATTCCAGACATCAAAGAGGATAGGCGTGAGTTTCCCGACACGGTCAACACGTTTATCGTCAGGGTTGAAAGCCTTGAAGTCCTGAATGGTATTGATGCCTACATGGGCCTCACCGTAAAGAAGCATGGACAGGATGATGTCATGATGGAGCGGTCTGCCGTTTATCTTTCCGGTTCTCTGCCACATCATGGTGATGAACTTCTCGAGGTTCTCGATTTCAGCAGGGGATGCATCATCGGAGCGAACCTTGAAGCGTGGATCCTGTGAGATAAGCAGTCTCCATGCACCAAGTACCTTATTCCGTGCAGTCGGGGAGATGGTCGGTTTGATGGTATCTGTAGCCCTTTTTCGGCGCAGGTCATGGCTCCAGTTCATGTTGAACATATCCTCGTAATACTCATACCGTTTGTCACGCTCGGAATACTGGTTCTTCAGGGTCTGCGCATGATCCAGAATGTGATTGTATTCAGGCGAGTAAATATCGAATTGCTGATAATCTTTTGCGTCCATAGGTCTCCTATGCAAAAAGCATCTTCATGACACTGTAGTGCGAATCCTCGTCCTCATCACGAATCTCCGCTCTCTGGTCTTCATACGTAACAGGCTCACGAAATCTTGACAGACCGTAACGAAGCGCATCATAAGCATGGTCTTCTTCCGTGGTATCCACATCTTCAGGGTTGAGCGGGTCAGATACGAGGGTATCCAACTGCCCGATGAGATGTTCACAGTTCGGTGAAATGATAAGGCCCGGCATACCGTCAGGACGGTCTTCAAGCAGGTTATCGATCTTCATCTTGCCTGCGACACGCTGACGTGAACCGGGGGTCAGATAAACGCCATACTTGGCGTATTCATCAATAGCATTGGTGGACGGGTCATTCTCGTACTGGCGTGCCATTGCGGGGTCGCAGAAGGTAACGAGCATTTCCTCTTCTTCAGAGGTCTTCTGTAAGATGCGTGTCGCCTGCTGTTTCGTGGACAGCTTCGCCGCATAATCCTCACGGTACACATAGACACGTCCATAGTTCTGGTTGATAGCGATCCAGAGATGACAGTAAGGGTTTCGGGAACCATAGTCGATACCGCCGACACGGATCCAGTCTGGGCCGATGGAGAAGTGTTTCCCCTGATAGTCATAACCGAACGCACCGCCCGTTTCCGCAACATGGCGTGTACGGGAGAAGCGGAAAGCGGCCCCTTCATTGATGTCCCAGTTCCCGATGAGCCACCGCTCTCTCTGCTGTCCCGACAGCTTCTCAAGCTTATCCCGCTTATAGTTCTCGCCAAGGGTAGCGTTGTCAAGCGTATCGGAATGGACACAGCGGGTATCCGTCTCGTTGCCCGCACGTTTGGGTTCGATGAACTTCTTCTTGACCCACATATGCCCGACACCGCCCGGGTTGGTAGACCCGTACATACGTGGGTAATAGCCCTTCTTCTCAAGACGAAGGTTACCCCACATGGTGTCATAGTCTTCCTGTTTGATCATTGTCAGTTCGTCATAGATCAGACAGGAGATGTTCTGCCCGTTGTACTTCAGTACATCACCGGAAGTGTTATACCCCGCCACCTTGATAACAGAACCGTTCGGGAAAAGGATCTGGTTTTTCTCCATCGTATGCGGGATGTACTTGAATGCGGTAGCCAGTTCTGCCATATGCTCACGTGCAGAACCCTTCTGCTTTCGCAGGAAAAGGCAGATCACGCCGTCATGTGTTACGCAGTCATATGCGGCCTGCATCAGTTCGCAGTGGGATTTCCCACCGCCCTTCGGCCCTTCCATAAGGATCTCCTGAACCTTCCCCGGACCGCACTCTAAGGTATCTCTGTGGAACTCTAACTGGGATTGATTAGGTACATACTGGGCTTTGAGAAAGAACTGTATCATATCGTCAGGGAGTCCACCCTTGACGAGATACTCAATATAAGCACGGATGCTCTCCTGCTCTAATGGGCTAAGTTCATTCTGCTGTTCCATTCTCGGCCTCTACCGCTGTAACCTCAATGACGGGCTGTGGCTGTGGCAGATTGCCTCTCACACCTGCGATCAGTTCCATAAAGGTGTTGTCCCTCGCGCCAAAGGTATTGGAGATCTCCTGCCGTTTCACACGACCGCCCGCTTCTTTTGCGATGTCATCCAGAAATCCACGAAGCTGTTGCATGATCTTCGCCCGCTCATTCGGGGTGTAATCATCAAAATTCTCGAGGAAGTCATTCCGTACCTGAACGTACAGTTTCTCGAGTTCTTCAATTCGTGCTTCGCTGTCCTTCAAAATCTTCTTCATACAAATTATTATATCATGTAAGCACTTATCAATCAAATACATTTAGTCAGAAACATGCGAATCATGGTATAATATATCTACCTCTGTGGTGACGAGTGAAGTTGATTGTAACTCGCAGATCCAGTTGCCAGAGAGGGCGATAATTGATCAACCCCAAGATCTTACGTTTTGCCAGTCTCCGTGAAACTGAATAGACTGGCACTTTTTATACCTATGACAAAGATCCGCTACAACGACAGATACAAAGATGAAAACGGAAAGGTGCATTACAGAACCAACCGCTTTGACACGGAGAAATCCGACTACATCTGCAACACGCCCAACGGCAGGCTCTACCGTAAGCGTGGACGGAAACCCTGCTACTACCTCTTCCACGAACGTGCTGAAACCGAACGTGACCATATCACCGTTGTCTCTTGGAAAGAGGCTAACCAACTCTGCCGTACCTATGGCACGAAACTTCTTCACCAGAAATACTTCACGATAAACGGTAAAACCGATCACGTCGATAAAACCCGTAACCTTCGCCTCTCTCAAAGAGACTGGGTAAAAGTCGACCGCAACGCAGACTTCCTCAAAATGAACGCCACTGAATTCATCCGCTACCTTATCAACAAATACGATTCAGGAAGATCCTATCAATAACAGTGTTATATACCAATGTAACAGGCTTGTTCTATAATTCTTAAAATTACTCGTAAATCATTTTAGAAAATTCACGGGCAAGTATCACGGACAGATTAAGGATGTTCGGGCAAGTGTCACGGGCAGATTAGATTAGATTAGATTAAGCGCACTTCGTGCGTTCCCCCGCTTCCCCCTGCATCAGCGGATGCTACGCCTGCACCCCCGATTTCCCAGAATTTTTAAAATTTTTCCACGGGCGTTTTCCTTTTAATCCACCTCGTGACCTCAAGTATCGTACGTGTCTCTGTGGAACATTCCAACTTCATCCCACGAGGCGACGGCGAACATGCCGGTGGGGGTGGCGGTGTCGGCCTCGTGGGCGAAGAGTCACGTGATTTTCCGCCGCCGTCCGCCGCTCATGGTCCCTGCAAGCGTTTAATAATTCGTCTTATCGTACGCATGCCGTCATACCGCCGCCCATAACGGCCGCCGCCGCTGCTGATTCCGGGACCATGCCGCCGTCCTGTTATGATCCCGCCGCCCGCCGCCTTATTACCTACTGAATCAGTATGCAATTGACACCGTGTCAGCGACTCCTCCCGCCGCCGCTTTTTTCCGCCTCAATCCGAAACGAATGACCTATCCCGGCATGCAAACGGGGCCGCAAACGGGGCCGCCGCCCGGCACAAACGGGGCCCGGGGCCCGATCCATACGGGCGGCATTTAATGCGTATATATAGCGAAAAAAACGGCCTCGGCTGATTTTAAAAAACGCCGTCTAAGGCCTTAAAACGGGCCGTCACGGGCCTTTTACTTTTCAGGTCATAAATGTATCTTAAACGTCATTCAATCATCACGGGCCGCTATGGGGCCTTATACGATGTTTTTATGTTTAGCACTCTTTTCATTTGAGTGCTAACGATAGGCGTAATTATTGACATTTTACATTTTATTTTCAGCAACTTTTCTTTAAGATTCAGGTGTATTTTTCTTTAATGTATCCTATTTTTTGGACCGGTCAAAAAACAGCCCCGGCCCCGGCCTTTTTTCCGGCCCCGGCATCCGGCATGCCGCAAACATCACCGGCCCGGCTGTTGGTTACGCCCCGGCCCGCTTTTATTCCGGGGCCCCGTCATATAAAATAGCGGCTGGGGCAACAGGATCCGGCCCCGCCCGGTAAGGTAAGTTTTTCGTTGTTACTTCACTTTTGATAGTGACAAATGTCATGTCATAGATATGACATTTTACCCTTGTGCACATCACGTGATGTGTTATACTTTGTAATCAGTCAAGGGGAAACGGGGCAACAGTGACCGGGGCCCGGAGGCAACAGGTACTTTGACAATTGAATAGCAAATGAGGACGTAACCTAAAAAAGGCCCCGCACAATGTGATGCATTGTATAGCTATACGCATGTTGACTTGTCCATGTATAGCCGTAAAAGCGAGACCCGGATATAAGGCTTTTAAGACATACGGTCCCGCCGGGATATCCCGGTACTGAAGAAATGCGATTTTATGCGCTGGTGTTATGACGTCACTACCTGACTAATGCCGGACGTGTAAAAAGATGATCGGAGTATAGCTTAATCCTATGTGTGATATGGATTAAAAAGACTTGCAAAACATTTGCAAGTTTTTCTAATCTGTATCACTGAATGCAGACAAAAAACGGTCCCGGTTAAGTTGCCGCTTAACCGGGACTCAAAACAATATTTTTTCATGGGGAAAAAACAATGTTGAAGAAAATTATATCATCTGTTGAAGGTGTTAGTAACGATCTCGTTACTAACGGCCGGGCGTATCCGGAAATTAACCGGATTAATAACCGCATTACCATGCAAACGGCTAAAGATTTCCTGTATATGCACGGGTATATCACTTATGCTGAATGGCAGGACCCTGAATGTAGTTATTCCGTGATTGTATGGGGTCTTTATTCCGCCTTTTGTGATGGCGTGCTTTCTCTCAATTGCAAAAAGCAAGACGGTGTTGTTAATCTGACCCCGGTCAGGGTATCATCCGGGCTTTCGGGCAAATTGGACGGTGTTTTAGCCGTCACGACTGTATCGCTTGCAAACCGGTTCTGCCTTGCGAGAATGAAAAACAATGATCTCGTTTGTTCTAAGTGCTATGTACCTGAATCCTTACGCATAGACGGGATTTTAGCATACGCCCAAAACATGTATGTGCTGACTCACTTTGACTTATCAGAACGGCCCGACTGGATCCCGGTCCTTAAAGTTCAGTGGGCTAAGGATCGACTTAAGAAGAAACTGATTACCGCCCGGGCTAAGGGGAAAATCGATATCAGTGATAACGAGATCGAAAGACTGTATAACGCCCGCCCGTTGTGCCGCTTTGAGTCGCTTGGGGATCTCGCTTGCACCTTGCAAGCTAAGAATTACCTGACTATTGCATATCAAAACCCTGATTTTGATATCGCATTATGGACGAAAAACCCGGCCGTTTTAGCCGCCGCAATAGATGAGAACGGGCGCCCGCTTAACCTTAGTACGGTGCTCTCTATGTCCCGGAAAAACGTGATGGATAACCCGGATTTTATCGCCCGGTATCGCAAATACTTTACACATGCCTTTGTGGTAGTGGATAATGACGGGGCCCGTGATGGGTATCTGAATCAGACGGGATTTTATTCCTGCCATTGCGGACACTTTTCATGCATCCGGTGCCGTCACTGCTATGAGATCGTGATGGATTTTGATACCGCCGTCGAAAGACTCCGGGATAAAAAGCTCAAATAATGAGCCGTCGAAAATAGAGCCGGGATTAGATCCCGGCTCTAACCTAATTCTATGGAGGTAACAATGATTAGTCTTGACTTCGAACAACTGATTGTGATTGTGTCTGATTACATCTCATACACAAATGAATTTTTCCGCATTTGGAAAAAAGAATACGGCGGTGGCTGGTGGATATCCGGCACTAACCGCCGTCTGGATGCCGCTGATAATGCCATGACAAGAGCAGAAAAGGCCTTCGATGCGGTGCGCATGGTAACAGGTATCGATTATAAAGTGATGATCGATATGGCCCGGGTTGATAATGAGTACATGCGCCGGACTGGATATCAGAAATGCCTTCACAAATGGGATTATGAACGGCTGTTTCAGGTCCTGACCGCCTCTAAACCTAAGACGGGCGGCCCGTACCTGAATGAGTACACAGATGCCGCAATAGCCCGCATTGAACGGGCCCGCTGGTAGTCGTATCGAATAAGCCGGGCCCGGATTGTATGGACCGGGCCCGGTCCTGAATAGATCGTAATTGATGGAGGTAAAAATGTTCGGAGTATATCCTGATTGCACTATGACAACGTCAAAAACTCTTGTTTGGATTGGCGGCAATACCTACCCGGTCCGGGCCGAACTGAAGGCAGACGGCTTCAAA
>Ga0247611_10004338_pt1 | contig 19770 bp, 37 predicted proteins | sample 177DNAGHGhighgp2_FD_192422 | JGI IMG/M metagenome (GOLD analysis project Ga0247611, IMG submission 192422) | Sheep rumen microbial communities from Palmerston North, Manawatu-Wanganui, New Zealand - 1770 DNA GHGhigh gp2 | ecosystem: Host-associated > Mammals > Digestive system > Stomach > Rumen...
AAGTAGAGATGATATATTTCCACAAACACAACATATACAGACAATGAAGTCTGAATAAAATAAACTTTAATTAAAACTATATTGCAATATGGCAAAAAAGAAGAATACAATACCAAGCGGTTTTGATGACATTCTTGGCAACATTTATAGTAATGCCGAAGGTGCATCAGAAGTAAGTAATGTCGATGACATTATTACAGATACATTGCTTGAAGAAGATGACGATAAAAATGAACCGCCAGTGAATAAAACTGAGGACGGAGAAGAAGTGGATGACAAAACTACCGCTCATGAAGACGATAGTGAGATTCCAGAAGATATTAAAAATAATATTGATAATAATACAACCGCAGTTGAAAACAATACAACGCAGACAGAAGAGGAGCATGATGATGAACCTTCAGATGCAGATATTGTTGAGGCTCAGCAAGTTGGGCTGTTGTTCGATGCTATCGGACAATCACTAGGTTGGAATATGGCAGATATTGACGAGAAAGATCGCCCTCTAACGGTAGATGCTCTTACAAACTATATGGCTGAAGCTGTACGTTAGAACTCTGTTCCTGAGTATGCGGACGATCGTATACAGGCGCTCGACGAGTATGTAAAGAATGGAGGTAAGTTTGAAGACTTCTATCGCATACAGCAAGAGGGCATAAATCTCGACGCAATGGACCTCGAAGACGAGAATAACCAAAAGCAGATTATACGTGAACTACTTAAGCATGACGGCTATACAGATGATCAAATCAATAAACGTATATCAAGATATGAAGATGCTGACATGTTGTATGATGAGTCTGAAGATGCTTTGGATAGATTGAAGAATATTCGTAAAGCTGAAGCTGAGGCTGCTGCTAAACAGCAAGAAGAATTTGCTAGACAGCAGCAAGAACAGTCTAAAGCTTTCTTTGATGCTGTAACTAAAGATATAAACAACTTGAATAGTATTAGAGGTATTTCAATCCCAAAGGAAGATCGTAAGGCTTTGTTTGATTATATTTTCAAAGTAGATCAAAATGGTGTTTCACAATATCAAAAGGATTTCAATGAGAATCTATCAAAGAACCTTATTGAATCGGCTTACTTCACAATGAAGGGTGACGCTCTGATTACAGGTGCTGCTAAGAGTGGTGAGTCATCTGCTACAGAAAAACTCAGAAATTTGTTAAGGCACTCAAGTAAAAATCACACATCATTTAGTGCCGAAGATAAGACAAAATCAGCTCTTGATCTACTTGCAGGTCAATTCTGATTCATTTAGTAAATAATTAAAACATATATGAATAATACATTACTTAATAATCTCCAGCTATATCGCGGACGTAGATTCAGCGACCTGGTAGATGAGAACATGATTTCTAACGCCCTGTTGACCAAGCCTCATGAGGTATCTGGTCTGCTTTCACTGGTATTTGGTACTAAGGACGATGGTGTATCAACCGCTATTGACCTGATTACTGGTGGTCTGGGTAAGACTATGGTCATTGAGAACCGCGAATTTGAGTGGTCTGTGATGATCGACAGCGATCACGCTGTAAACATTCGTTGGGCTAAGTACAACAACACAGAAGTTACTTATAATAACTATAATGAGGTAACTCCTGGTGCTAACGGTGCTCCTATCTACATTGCTCTTGAAGAGCGTTGGTTCGGTCCTGGTGCCATTCTGTCGTTCGACGACTACAAGTTCCAGGTTCGTGTTTCTGGTACTCCTTATCAGGATGGTAGTGCTTGGGTTTACGAGTGCTATGTTGTTGACCAGTCTAATGCTGCTTACATTCCTGGTGAGTTCCTGCTGCCTGGCCGTCAGGTAAGCCGTATGGGTTCCGCTTACGAGGAATACAGTGATGAGGCTGATATCATCAACTATCAGACTCCGTTCAAGATGCGTAACCAGCTGCAGACTCTGCGTCTGTCTTACGATATCACCGGTGATGCTTATAGCACCGTTCTCGCTATCGCGCTGAAGGATCCCGAGACCGGTAAGACTTCTTATCTGTGGTCTGATTATCAGTATTGGATTGCTCTGCGTGAGTGGAAGAAGCGTGAGGAGAAAGAACTGTTGTTCGGTAAGGGTAATCGTCAGGCCGACGGTACTTATAATTTGAAGGGTACTAACGGTCGTTACGTTGCTAAGATGTCTGGTCTATTTGAGCAGATTTCTCCAGCTAACGTTCGTTATTACACTACTTTGACTGCTGAACTGCTTGAGGATTTCCTCTTCGATCTGTGTTACAACTTGCTGGGTACTAACGAGCGTAAGTTCATCGCTCTTACTGGTGAGATGGGTATTCGTGAGTTCGACCGTATCCTGAAGGAGAAGGTAGCTGGATTTAACATGATCGACACAGTATTTGTTACTGGTTCTGGTCAGAATTTGACTCTCGGCGGCCAGTTTACTACTTATAAGATGACTAACGGTATTGAGCTTACTCTGAAGCGTTGTCCTCTGTTCGATAACATGGAGATGTTCCGTCAGCTGCATCCGCTGACTGGCAAACCATTGATGTCTTATACTTTCCTGTTCGTTGATCTCGGTCAGCGTGATGGTCAGGCTAACGTCGTTAAGGTTTGTCGTAAGGGTCGTGAATTCGTACAGTGGTATACCGGTGGTTCTGTTGCTCCTAACGGATATGCTAACAGCATCACTACGCTGCGTTCTAACAGCCGTGACGGTTATCAGGTTCATTTCCTTGGTGAAATGGGTATCATGCTGCGTAATCCTCTGTCTTGCGGTATTCTGTACTGTGATGCTGAGGATACTGAAATTAGCAACAGCGGTATCTGATTTATTAAAAGATATAATTGATGTCTGAGCTCGGGTTCCAAAACGGAACCTGGGCGTTCAGCGTCACAACATACTAATTACATATAATTATGGTAGTTGAATTAAAAATTAAGAAAAAGAATCCCTGGGCTGGATTAGTAAAATATAAGTCTTGTTTTGATTACATTTCACCTTACTTCACTAGATCCGGGTCGATTTATACGGGTTTAACCCCAGAAGATGAAAAATATTACGAAAAAGCTTTAGGTTACGAAGACGGTCATTTGTCAAAGAATAGTGATTTCTGGACAACATTCTGCGTAAAAGTTGGTGCACGTGGTCTTATCCTTGATGATTCAATTCCTCGTCAGGAGATGATAATTAAATTCCTTAGTGGACATAAACGTGTTGCTACATCTTTAGATAAACTTACAGCAGGTAAAGATTATCTGTTGATTAATCGTGAAGCAGAGGCTGTTGAAGCTAATAAGATCAATAAGCGTCGTCGTGAAGCTATTAAAGAATTCGATAATCTTAGTCTTGAACAGATGCGTAAATGTTTGCGTTTGTTTGGTGTTAAGGCTGATAGAATGTCTAACGAACTTGTAGAATCTACTTTGTTTAGTATGATCGATAAAGATCCCAATAAGTTCTTTATGAAGTGGATTGACAATAAGTCTAAGGAAACAGAATTTATTCTTGAAGAGGCCATAGCAAAAGGTGTTATTCGTAAAGATAAGACTCATTATTTCTATGGATCTGACATGTTTGCAGATAGTCTTGAAGATGCGATAGCATACTTGGATAACAAAAAGAACCAAGATCTGAAGCTTTCGATTATTAACGAAACACAAAATAAGTAATACTTAATACGCATGTGATATGACGTACGAAAATATATATACCAAATTCATGATAGAATATGACAAGGCAAACATAACTTCGTCATATCCATCGTTAACAGAATACGAAGTAGCTACTATTCTTGATAAAGCTTATCTTGCTTTAATCGGGCAAAAGGTCTCTGGTAATAATATACGTAGATCTACCATAGAATCTGATGTAAAATCTATTTCGGATATACAGCCTTTAATTGGGGAATCGACTAAACAACTGCATGGTAATATTAATATTGTAAACGAAAAGTGGTGTAGAATAGATGATATAGATTTTTTATATTTTATAAGCGCAAATGTTAAACGTAACAATAATACTTGGGTTCCGATAAAACTTATTACACATGAATCAGCATAGAAATTTTTTAAAACAGATTATAACGAACCGTGGATAAAGATACCAGTTTGTTATATAGAAAGTAATACGTTGCGAGTGTTATACGATAATAAAAAAGACGATATATCAACTTTACATCTTATGTATATTAAAGAACCTACTAAATTTGTTGTCGATGACAACAATGTTAGATTTGATAATACGCCTTTCGAATGTAATAATAGTATGGCTGAAGAACTTATAAGCTTAGCTGTAACATTTGTTTTAGAGAATGTAGAGTCTTCAAGACTTAATAATAAACTTAATACTAGAGGATTAGAAGCATAATTATGAATACAGAACAAACTAGACAATTGGGTATAGAATTTGAACGTAGAATTCAAACTATGCTTCCACAAAAAGAATTTATTGATAAACTTGATACAGAAACAATATATTCTTTTTTAAACCAGTATCAAGATAAATATATACATGAGTTATTTAATAATTTAGATAAACTGTCCGAAAATAAATCTATGGATATAAGAATAGGAGAAATACTTAGTCCATTATTGACAACAGTTAATCTTGTTAAAAATACAGAAAAATCTACAGATTTAATAGATTATTACAATCTGGAAAATGATTTTTCAATGTATGTAAGAAGCGTAAGTAAAGTAAACAGGTTTTATAGATATAAGGATAGTAATATTTTAGCAAATCCTCCTAAATCTATTGCAAATACATATGTTAGTAATATAGAGCTTAAAAATTATATAGAAGGACCTAATGACATGTTAAGAATATTACGATCACCGATTGTTTCTATAGATAAAGACTATCTTATTATTATACACGATATGTATACTAATATAGTTGGAGAATCTCTCACATATTATAGAGCACCTAAATACTTTACTCCGTTGATTAAAGATGCTGATTGTGAATTGCCAATAGATGCATTTGAAGATCTTGTAAGTGGAGCCGTTTAGTTGTACGTGCAGTATATAGTCGGATAGAGCAATAATAATAAAAAAGAACAAAAAGAACAAGATAACGATTGATTGATATGAGATGTATAGATTTAATAGCTGCATTCGAGCTAGAAACAAATAAGATAGACGATAGCGCAAGAAAGCCCGTTACTGATGATTCTGTATATTGGATCAATCAAGCTGTAATGAAATTTGTTAAAGATAGATTTAACGGTAATGCCCCAAAGCGTACATCGTATGAACAAAATGAAAAACGTACTAGAGATTTGATAAATCTATTCAGAGAAAAAGTATACAATAATATAGTTTCTCCAAAGTATCACAATGATTATGACGAATATGAATATATTTATCCGAATGGTGCAGAAAATGATTATCCTAAGATGTTGTATGTACTCAACGAAGATGTAGTCATATCGGACTTAAACGATGAAAACAAAATGGACACCTGTGTGTTTGAGTGTACAGCAGATAACTTTATGTATAGGATAAATAATTCATTAACTGATTTTCATTATCGTTATCATAGAGCAAGGCCTCTTCGTATTAGAACAAAAGACGGTTTTAAACTATTAACCGACAAGAATTATAAAATATCACAATATACCTTAGGGTACATTAAAGTACCCGAAGAAATAACCACAAACGATCCGGTTTATGAGTACACGGACTTTGAGGATAATATATGGATGGAGATAGTCAAGATTGCCGCACAAATGTATGTGGAAAATCAAGGTGATCCTAGATACCAATCTCTAACCAATGAGGTACTCACACAAGAATAATAATTTAAACGTGGAAACCCCAGCTAGTTAGGTCTAGCCTTTGTATATAGGGGGAGTAGAATAAATTAATTTAAATAATATGATTACATACGTAAATACAGTGATGGTTAGCAGTGGTAATGCTGCAGTCGTAGACAGCGTTGCAAGCGCTACAAAGGGTAAGTTTATTTTCTATGATGTTGATAACGGCACGTATAGCATTTCTGCTGATACGCTGCGTTTCAAGATTGGTATGGGTACCGGTAAGACCGCTCCTCAGATCAATCCTACAACTAAGGCACTTGATCAGGTTCCTGTTATCAAGTGGTCTAATGTTATCAATGTTGCAGACATTAAGGGTGTTACTACTCATACAAATGCCGGCGATACTCAGGATATAGCTACTATTGATTTTTCAAATATTAACGATGGTCTTGTTAATCTGTTTGCACAGGGTGGTAAGAGAATCATTGTTCGTTTGACTTTTAAGGATCTTCCCACTCGTTTTCGTAAGTGGACTGAGTCTTATGAGTACGTTACAAAAGCAGCTGAAATTTCTCAATCTTCTGATATTACAGCATATAAAAACACCATTGCAGAAGATGTTGTAACAATGATCAACAAAGAGTACAAACGCGCTCGTGTTAAGGCAATACTCGGAAATATGTTAGATACTACAGATCAATCTTATGTAGCAGATGATGATGATATTGCAATTAAAGGCGACTTCGTTTTTCGTTCTGCTAACAGCGGTACTACTGTAATGTTAAGAGCTCTTACATATGACGACGACAATACAGTAGACAGCTTGAACTGGGCTAACACTGTTCGTTTTAATGTTAACCTTTACTATACCGATCCTGCCGCTGAAGGCTGGGAGTCTACTAACAAGCACTTCCCCGATGGCGTAACGATCGATAAAGTTCCTGGTAAGATTGATTCAGCTTCTGCTAAGCTTGTTCGTGACCGTGAGGCTCAGGCTATGGGTTATGATGGAATTCTTAACCGTGGTGAGGGTACATGGCCAATCATCAAGCCCGATATGAATGTAAAGCTCGACGAGACTTACAATTCCATTACTATCGAGTTTGAGAACATGTATCGTGCAGCTGACGACATCTTCCGTAAGACGAAGCAGACCGTTGAAATCTATGTTTCCGGTACTACTAAGGCTATTACTGACGAGCTCGATAAAGTACTCTGATTTAAGTTAGCTTTATGAAAAAGGTTAAAATAGGAAACGATATTCGCTTAAAAATTCAATTAAACGCTAAATAGATAAACTGGCGTTTTGGTGATGATTTTCCTGCTGTATTAAATGGAGACGAAGCTACTGGTGATACTTTTGTAATATTGTCAGCAAAAGCATTCTTTATAAATACTACACTTAAGGAAAAACTTATAGAAGAATGTAAGCGAATAAATAGATTTTTTAGAAGATTTCCTATTGAGCCTTTTATTAATGAATTTGAGCCTGACGCATACAATATACACGTATCGGGTAAATTCCCAAAATATAGGGCACACGTCGCAAATCTATATAATGGTTTCGGCGTTTGTCCGAATTGGGAAAAATGTAAACCAATAAAAGATATGGATGTTACTGTATATAGAAGTGAAATTATTCGTACGCAGGATCCTAATACAATAATTGTAGAATTTCCAGGAGAAGCTCAGCTTTTCGAAGGAAAATATGAATTGTTGGTTTAGGCTAAAGTATATGATCCTGAGTATAAGAATAATGAGCGTATGGTAACAGCATCCGTTAAAGATTTATTTTAGCTTGTAGAAGATCAAGACGAAGCTATTAACAATCCTGTAGAAATAGACATAATTGATTCTAATAATCAACAAGGAGGAGATTAATATGCAACAAGTTTTCACATCTATAGCACACATGTTTGAAGGATTCTCTGCTGGAACATGGTATGGCAAATTAGCTATAGCATTAGGTAGTGTCCTTACAGCATTTTATTCTCCAATAGTTGCGTTATTAGTTTGTTGCTTTGCGTTTACAGCAGTAGATATGTTTTATGGCATTAAAGTATCACATAAGTTTAAGAGAAAGATAGAAAGTCATAAAAGTTGGTCTGGTACTATTACCAAATTACTTGATGAGTGGATAGTCATCTCTTTAGCTAGATTACTTGAAATGTCTGTAATTAATTCTGATGGTGTATTTGTACTTACTGGTGGCGCCACTGTGATCATAGGGCTAACAGAACTTTGGTCTATTCTGGAGAATTTGAATACGCTTAACCCGCATGGTCCGTGGAAAGCGTTAGGTAAATTCCTTAAGAAAAAAGGTGAAGATTATATAGGAACAGAAATAGAAATAAACGATGAACATACTGACGATAATAAATTGGTTGGTAGCGAATCGTAAAAGCCTATTTAAGGCTATTTTAGGCCTCTCTGTGGCCGTTTTATTGGGTTGGGGGATAACTCTCCATAAACAGAATAAAAAGCTGTCAGAAAGCCTAGAATTGGCTTAGAACAACATTGAGGCCTATTAGGGCTCCCTAGCGGGGTCCTAGTAGGCCAATAATGTTTTAAGGCTAGACATCGAAACGTTAAACCAACAAAATGATAAATTACTTCAAGATCTAGATACTGTTCGTTCAGAATTGAAAATAAAATCTAAACAAATTTCAACTGCTGCAACTCAAACACAGGTTTTAGACGTTAATGATAGTAAGGGGGTAAGGGGGGATCTAATAGAAATACTTAAAGATACTACTTATAATGATAGTATTAAGTATAACGATCTTACTACAGTATATTATACCATAGGTAAAGATACTGTTAATGTAGGTCTTAAATTAGAGAATACCCAATATCTCTTTGTATACAATAAGAAAGAGTATAAGAATAAGAAATCATTCTTACGTAGATTATTTACATTAGATTTTAAGAAGGTAAACAAGTATAAGTATGAAATAGTAAATACTAATGATTTACTTAAAACTAGTGATGTAAGAGTGGTTGAATCTGTAAAATAATTAATTATGGAAGAATATCTGATAAACAGGTTTTTAAAAAATAACCACAATAAATATCATAAATATATGAAAGAATGGTTGTCTAATCTAACCGAAGATCAGATAGCGTATTTCGTATTAGAAAAACAAAGATTAGATGAAAAAGATATCTCTTAAAGAATTTATAGATGATATACTCCTTCTCGTAAGAAATAATAATATAAGTGAGAGTGAAGATCTTTCTAGGGCTCAGATTCATTCTTGGATTAAAGCATATAAGCATAAGCTGTGGAAAGATGAAAAAGATAGAAAGAAGGAGCTTGCTAGACTTGGGTAGTTAGATTGGTAGGATCTAATTGATGATGAATTCATTAAAGAAAAGGAAACAGGTCCTATGAAATTAGAAGTAGTAGAAGATAAAACTGCACCTGAACACACCAAACGTACTGTAGAAGCTCTTAAAGATATATTAGATAACAACGGGAATAGTATATTAGCAGTACATGATCAAAACGGAGAAGCTATACAATATATGAATCATATTCGTAGGCTTTATCATTATTTTCGTAAGTATACATTTGGAGATATGACCGCGTATTATAAAGACGATGGTCATATTTACGTATAGGGCTTGGTAGATGACGGACAATTGGAATATATTTACGTATTAGCTTTATACGAAGATGATGACGATGAGGAAGATGATGACAACCTCGATGAAGATGATATCTTAATTCCAGCTTGGATGGTTCCGATGATCAAAGATTTAATAATTAAGAACGAACTTGCATTCATGCTCAATAGACCTAGCGACGATAGTAATAATGCTACACTGGCTAGTGTTAAGCCACATGGACCGCAAGATGATGAAGAATAATGAAATAGTCTTATACATTCAGGGATATGTATCGCACAATCCCTATAGACATAGATTACGAGCTCTACAAGCGTATTTTAGATGAGATGTGTAAAATTATACTAAACCACGTCTTAATGCGCTCAGAAGGCTTTAAAATGCCTTACGGGCTTGGTTTCATACAAATAGGTAAATATAAACCTAAACAGTTAACTGATAAATCCCTGTCTGTTGACTATAAAGCTAGCAAAGAATACGGTAAACGAATACTACATTTAAATGAGCATTCCGATGGGTATAAATATAGATTATACTGGTCTAAAATACCTAGGACATTTCCAGATAGATATAAATATCAATTAAGTTTGGTTCGTCAAAACAAACGTAAGCTAGCACAACTAATATTCAATAAACACGATTATATAGATATAAATGATATACAATTATACAAAGTGTGAGTCTGTTATTGCTAAGATAATGGCGGACTTAGATTCCTCAGAAGTCAGAAATAGAGTAACTGATATGAAGGAATGGATATTTGAAGCTGTGGAAAAGATTGGAGCTCCTGTGTAGTATATCAATAGGGAATCCGGAGAAGATGGATTTCCGATATTAAAGATAGAGGACAATCAAGTTCCACTTCCATCAGATGTGGTTACATTAGATGGTGTCGCTTATGCAGAAAGCGAAAAAGGTCCTTGGGTTCCTATGGTAAAAAGTACTAAGATATTCAAAGGTATAAAAAAAGATCATAAAAATAGCCATAAGGACCACATATTTGAAGATAGAAAGATGTTTACAACGCAAGGATAGTTTTATACTATAAATGGTATGAAATACGCTGTAAACAATGTAATTAAAAATAAATACGATAAGCCTGAGTATTTTATCAAACCTGGCTGGATAGTTACAAATAAATCAAAAGGATTTATTAAACTTTCTTATAAAGCAATAGCTACTGACGAAAGAGGCTATCCACTGATACCAGATACTCCTTCGTATTAGGAAGCTGTGTATTGGTACGTAGTAATGAAGTTGTCATTCTCTAAGTGGATGAAAGGTAAACTTGGTGGTAAAGGTGTAAATACTGGACAGAATATATATACGCATACCTTGCAGCAATGGAACTTCTATAGAAACCAAGCATACGCTGAAGCTATGATGCCTACTGCTGGAGATATGGAGAATATTAAGAACGACTGGAATAAGCTTGTACCAGACTTCGAAGGTGAAGATAGGTTTTTTGATAATATATCGGACGATCAACAATTCTATAGTGATTATTATTATGGATACTAATCAACAAAATAACACACATATAAATACATTCACTAGTGGTATGAATACAGATACGTCTGATATGGTTATAAAATCTGATTCATATCGTTACGCTGAAAATATACGCATTATTACTGATGAAAATAGTAATAGTGGTGAATTAAGATTGATAGAGGGTACTAAAAGTATACCAGTCACATTTGATGGAAACGACACTTATGCTGGTCTTGATATATTATCATTGGATTCTATAAGAAATATAGGAGTATTAGTAGCAAGAGTAAAACCTTAGGGCTCTGACGGTTATACTGGATGGGCAGTATTTAGATTTGACGAAAATGATTCAAGTATACTATTACATAGAATAGCTGGCCCGTTCAGTGAAGAAATATGGAGAGCAGAAGATTTAATAGATAAAGAAAATCAGGCTAGTAAACTTAAATGCAAACCTATATCTACGGTATTAAGATGGGAGTCTGACGATAATGTAAAATTATATATTGCTGACGGTATTCATAATATAATAGTAATATCTATTACTAATGAAGATAGTAACTAGGATGTAAGATTTAATGCTGAACAATAGTTATTACCTCCTATAGTTGCTACTATTACTGAAAACAACGGCTACGTCCCAGGACCGATTATACAATATGCATACAGATTGTATATACAAAACAAGGCAGCATCTAATATTTCAGTGCTGTCTAATCCTGTTACTTGTTATATAAATAATTATCAGGGTTCGAATCTCGATGGTTATATTAATAAGGCTATACAGTTAGATATAGATCAAAGTGTAGCGCAGCCTGGGTTTAAAATACAAATATTTAGAATATCGTATATTAAACAAGGTCAGGAGCCTATAATATAGCTTATATATGACAATGATGCACAATATTTACAATAGTTTATAGACTCTGGACAGAAAATAGAGGAAATATCGTATAATGAATTCTTGAGTTATTTGTCATTTGGTGTAATCCCAAAGGAAATAGAATCTAAAAACGATTATTTATTCTACGGAAATATTAAGTATTCTACCGACGAAACAGATGAAAAATTTAAAGATTTTGACGCAAGGTGTTTTAACGACGGCAATTATTACTATGACGGAGATACTAAAGTAGATAAAATATATCACAGCGATAAAATAAATAACGTCCCTGATCATAATGTAATGCACAAAGAGTTATCTAGTAACAAAAAAGAATATGATCCAGATAACTGGAAAACAGACGAAGTGTATTCTTCCGGAGAAGGCGGATCTTATTATTACAACGGATACGGAAAATGTCTTGCTTGGAAATACACATATAAAAAAACTTATAACTGTAATATATTTTAGACAACATCTACAGGTAGAACATATAGGCGAGGAGACGTTTATAGATTCGGTATAATATTATATGATGAAAACGGTAATAAATCATCTGTAAAATGGATAGCTGATATAAAAATGCCATCCGACATGTGTCTCGACGGTGATTATAACTGTTTCCCTATATCTGTTTTTAGTTTGGAGGAATATGATCCCGCATCAATATCTAAAACTTGGGAGCAATATAACATAGGAATAAAATTCGTACCTATAAATACAACTGGAGATAATTCCCCGTGGAAAAATGTAAAAGCATATCAAATAGTACAATGTAAAAGAACGGTAGATGATAAGTATACATTGCTACAAGGAATAGTAGGTTATCCTATTCAAATAGTTAGTCAAGCTTTGGGTGAAAGATTATTTCATCCTGGGTTTTTAACTACATGTAGATAGGGTTTTTATGTAAACAAACGAAATGAACTTACTTAGATAGAAAGTGTGGAGAAATTCGCAGAAACAAATTCTTCAATTTCTTTGTTTGCATGTCCGGAGTTTTGTATGTAGCCAGATGATGTTAAAGATTTAATTAAAAAGGTAGGGATAGGTAATTTAAGATATAAATACGTCAAAACTATGTATCCCAATTCTAATACAGATGGTACTTATTATAAATCACCACATATTCCAGAAAGTAGTTTTGTATCAAATCCGAGACCTTGTTTGCCATATAGTGTTAAATTAGATAGTAATCAAGACGAATTCGTATTCGACAATTATCTAACTAGCTATAATTTACACAGAGATCACCCAGATCAGCCTGATCTTGTTGAATATGCCTGGGATACTTACAATTATAATAATTATGCGATAGTTGCCGCAGACAGTTGTGATGAAGAATATGATTATGAAAAATGCGAAAATGATTTACATGATGTAGAATATGTAACTTCACCAGACCCGACGTCTTTTGGTGGAAAAGATATGATTAGCTATCAATAGCTTACGGCATTTTCTAATCATCATTATTGTAATTGGCATTGTCCTCCATACACATTAGTTGGAGATAATAAAGATGTTATAACTAACGTACAGGTAATGTACGAAGAACTAATGTTGAGATCGGACGCAGCATAGGCAAGAAAAACTAGAATCGGATTTGACGCAGGTGGTATATTCCAATATACTCCATTCTCTTGTGGAACTGGAGGAAGTTTGATGCTGATAAAGACAAATAAATCTAATGAACGCATTATTCCACTTAATCAAGCGCATAATACTTTACCTTATATTCAAATAAGAAATATAGTAAATAAAAACGTACTACCTTACGGTGGATATAACGATACTGCCATATAGAATAGTACTTATATGGAAACTGGGTGTTATGTAGAAAAATCAGACGGCTTGATCCCGTTTGCTAGTATAGACTGTTTCTGCGGAGATTGTTTTTACAAGCCGTTCTTTTATAACGCTACTCATTATTGGCACGATAATTAGCTGTTATTAAATACGTTGGCTATAACGTACGCTATACCGCTTGAAACTGAAATTGATATAAATGGACAAATCAGTGATTATTACGGATTGGCATACGAAGTTGAAAACAACAATGAAATTATCAAATACGGAGGTGCTAAATATTGTATAGAAAGACAAGATATAGCATCACATGTAAATAATTATACCCAAGATCAAAATTACTACATGTATAATACAGCATATAGTGTACAGCCAGATGTTATAACAGCTTCTTCAGAAGATGATAATACAGCTGATAACAACTATGATATGAGAGTACACTTCTCTAATCCTAAAACAAACGGAGAATAGATAGATTCTTGGTTAAAGACAAACCCAGCTGATTTTATAGATGTAGATGGTAGATACGGTGAGATTACAGCTTTAAAATTATTTAAAGATAAATTACTATTCTGGTAGAATCATTCAGTAGGTGTATTATCTGTAAATGATAGAGTACTCTTGAAAGATGAAGGAGATAGCCAAATATCATTAGGTAACGGTCAAGTATTACAAAGATTTGATTATATAAGTACTATATACGGATTAAAACCGAAATGTAGACCGATAGCAAATACTGATACCGCAATATATTGGTGGGATGGATATCAAAAAGAAATACTTAACTATACAGATGGATATTCATTAACTCCATTATCTACTATAAAGAATATCAAATCTTATATAAATAGTCATGAAGAGTCAAGTATACCTAGTGTGATATACGACAATAAATATAAAGAAGTTCTATTTAATGTTGCGAATGATGAAACAGTAGTATATAATGAACAAGTTGGAGCATTCACTTCTATATATACTTTCTCTCCAATATTCTACTGTAAGTTAGATAATTCGATGTTGATTTCAGGAGATGAAATTGGAAACAATATCTACAAGTATAACGAATTAGATGACGGTTCTAAATTATTCAAGAATACTGCATTACCTAAAGTACAATTTGTAGTAAATAAAGATTCTGTAGTTAATAAGGTATATGACAATCAGTTCTTTAATGGGAAATTCCAGAATGATTTATCTGATATAACGCTGAAATATAATACTCCGTTAGAACAAGAAGGAATAGAAACAATGGATAAAGCTACAAATAGAGAATTAGATTATAAGATAGCTGTTCCTAGAAATGGTAATGTTAATTACGGAGAGAGACTTAGAGGTAAAACAATGCAATGTATAATAGAATCTTCGTCTAATGATCCTAATTTCTCACTACAGTACGTAATAACTAAATATAGAATATCATGGACTTAAAAGAAAGAAAATTAATAAATAATACAAAAAACGATTTACCTAAGTTCGAATTAGGTACTACAATTGCTTAGGAGTATGCTGACGATGAATACAATGAAGCGTTATTAAGTGGAGAACTTGGTCCTAATCCAAATAAAGCTGGAGCTACTGCATTATTTAATGATCAGATGGCCTAGACAGGCGTTAAGCCTAAATAGAATGTGTTTAAGTCTATGATTGGTGATACGTTTAGTAAAAATACATTGAAAAGTACAGCTAACGTAGGTATTGGAGTTGCTGGTAATATTGTAGGAAATACTACAAAAAGTCTGATAAGTGGAGATAATGAAAGTACTGTAGGAAATGTATTAGGAGACGTTACCAATCAACTTGGAGGAGCATTGAGTAATGTAAATCCAATACTCGGTGGCATAGTAAATGTTGGCGGTGGTATAATCTCCGGCACCATAAATGCATTATTTGGAAGAAATAAAAAGAAAGAACAAGAGGAGAAACTCAGGAGAGCTAGATTGCAAAGGGAGCAAGAATTAGCTAATGTAAGAGATAAAGAATGGTCTTCTAAGATAAACAACGATTTTATGTATAAATATGGAGATTTAGATGCTCAATAGTCTCTATATGCAGCTAAAGATGGTGTTTATAATTTTAATAACGTATTAAACAAATTTACAAAAGAAGATCATGTCATAAATACTTCATATGGATTATATAAAGGAAAAGCAAATGCGAAAGTAAGTAGAGGAGAAATAATTGCTTCTAAAGATGGTTCTTTATATAAAGTGCCTTTTGGTAAAAATGATAGTGCATACGCTTTATTAAACGATGAAGATAGCGTTTATTCAACCAAAATTAGAGATCCGTTTACCGGACTTAAAATGGCAGATGTTGCACCTTTATATGTAGCTCAAGGAAGAAAAGATTTAGCAGACTTTGCACAAGATTTAGGAAGAGATATGAAACATCGTAAATATAATAATAAAATAGGTAAGTTTGACGAAGGTACTAAATATAATTACATTACAGGAAACCTTTTATCTACAATAGGTAACTTATGGGGGGCTAGACAATAGTATAAAGAAGCTAGTGAACCATTGCGTTATCCAAACGTATATGCTCCAAATGAACAGTTTGGTAAAGCATAGAGTGTATTAGACGGATTAGGTATAGATTATTATCCAGTAGTTGCTTAGAATAAAAATATAGAGTCTGCTATGAAGTATAACATTAGAAGATCTGGTGGTTTATCAACCGGTCAAAAAATGTTGTTGAATAGACAGTTGACTTATGATACCGAACGCAATAATGCGGATGTATTCTTTAAGCGTGCATTACAAAATAATCAATATAGACAACTTGCAGCACAAGAAAGAATGAGAGCTGGACAAGATGCTGCCAAAATGAAAATGCAGGCAAATATGTTTGACGAAGATATGCTTGCTAAAGCACACAATGCAGCTGTACAAGGTAAGCAAATGTCATTGTTTAATACTATGAATGCGATACAGCAGTTCTACGCAAACGAATTTAAGCGTCATCAGTTTAATAGAGCTATGAATTTGTATGAACAAGAATAGAGAGATAATGCTGCCGATCGTAAAGCTAAAGCAAATAACATAAAAAATATATATGTTCCTAAGTTGCAAAGTTTTTATAAAAATGCGATTGGTGATTTTAGTAGATCTTTATTTAATCCTACACTTCCAACATTGGACGAAATAAATAGTATTAATTATGGTATACGCAGGTGATTAGTGGGTACAACTCCCAGTTAGGGATTTGTATGATACATAGATGATGGCGATGGCTATTAATGCTGCCAGAGATATGTATAATAGAGCTGAAAAGAAGTTAGATGACTTCTATGATAAATATGGGGATTTTACTAGTCCTATATAGAAGGATATGGATGCGTATAATAATATTATAGGTGGTGTTAAAGATACTATAAATAATATATACGCTAGAGGTGGAGATCCGTTGCGTAACGCACAAGATAGAGCTGAAATGATGTCTGTTATACGTAATGTACCGGTAGGAGATATCAATAAACTAAAATAGAGCGCTGATAATGCACGTAAATATAACGAAGCTGTTTAGCAACTAAAGTTGGCGGGTTTATATAATCCAGAAACAGCGGCATTGGAAGGTGTTCCAATGGATTAGTATTCTACACTAGGAGACGGCGAAACTCCTGGAAATGGTGTATGGGGTCTTATTAGTCCTACTCCATATCACAACATGGCTCAATTTAGTAAAGATTACTTTGATAATATTAAACCTTTTGAAAGGGCTGCAAGTAAAAACGGTGTGAGTTATACAATATCTGAAATAAATGAAAATGATTTACATCGTATTGCTGACGCACACTTTAATGATCTAGTAAAAACTCCACAGGGATAGTTAATGTATAAGCTGTATTTGCAACAAAGTAATAACGACCCTAAGGCAGCAAGACAAGCATTTAATGATGCAGTAGTATCAGGTAATCTAGATAGATTGTATTATAGTGATAACTATCAGGAGGCAAATCTAAAACATCAACAATTAGCTATATAGAGAGCTTCTCACGCATTGGCTAGAGACAGATTTAATTGGGAAAGACAGCGAGCTGCTGCACAAGACGAAAAAGACGGTGTAAGTCAGTGGGAGCAAAATTATAACGATTCTCTCGCAAATGCTGCATCTGATGGATATACAAAATATGATCCTTCGACAGTAAATCAACATTACGGGGCTATTAGTAAAAATATAAACAATGTGCAAAATTATTTCGGATTACCATTAAGAAAAGATCCAAATAGAGATGCTAAATTTGAATATAGATATACTAAACCAGTAGATGTATTCAGCGTATTAAGAAAGCATGGTGGATACAAAGAAGGCGAAAAGTCTGTATCATTAAACAGATCCGATATAGAAAAACTTAGGAGTCATAAAGATGTAATTACAAATACACAAGGAAACTGGAGTAAATCTACTTCTACATCAAAGAAAATGAGAAAAGATATATCCAATGCACTTGAAGAGGGTAGGGAAATAAGAATGTTCCCTCGAGGTACAAAATACGGTGCTTAGAGTAAATATAATACATTTGATATTGATGCCGGAGTTGATGTTGTAATATACAAAGAAGATGGTTCAATAGATCGTAGATACGATGACGTTTATTGGGATACCGGATGGGGAACCAATGAAAGTATATCTAGACCTGAACCTATGCGATATCCAAATTTATTCCAAAATCCTTCTTAGGGATCATCTAGTGAAAATTTTGGAAACGTATTTCCTACGATGTGGGGCGCAAGCAGTGTTCTCCCTGGAGATACTAGAGGAACCAAAGGTGATTATAATTCATCACCTTCTACAAAATTAGGTACTTCATATAAATAAAAATAACAAATATGCCTAGAAATAAACAACCTAAAACAAATCAGTTATCTTGGGCTGCTAAATATGCAGCCCAGAGATAGGATTTAGATTTAAGTGTAAATGGGTATAAAGATCCATACTTACAACAATTAGAGACAGATGTCTAGCGTGAGATAGATCAAAGTATTTTACGTTCAAAAAAATTTAATGCTGATCCAGATGCGTATGTTCGCAATGAATTGGATCAGTTGCGTAAAGAACGAAAACAAGAAATAGAGGATTACGACAGCAAATCTTCATTTTCTGAACAAAATGAATTTGATAATGCAATAAAAGAATTTAACCGCTAGAACATTGGTGAAGATACTCCTACTACGTCAGATTATGCAAAAAATGCATGGGCGTATCATGGAAGAAAAATGAATGATTTCTAGATTGGTGATTTCCAAGGATACATAGATAGAACGAATCATTGGAAAGATCTATCAAAAGGTGTAATTAGATCTTGGGAAATTGAGGAACGTGTTAATCAAATTAATAACGAAATCAATAAACTTAGATCTATTCACATGTATTCGGATGAAGATGTTTTGAATATAAATCAACAAATAGAAGATTTATTGTACGAACAAAAAAATCTGATGCAAGAACATGAAGAATTAAAATAGGTTCGAGATGCTTTTGATAGTTATATTCCTAGCGGAATAAAATCTAGATATTATGATCTTGTATCTGGTAATGCCAGTAAAGGTGGTATTGCAAATATATTTTCAAATAATAAAATATTTGGAAGAACTTCTCAGCTCCATGATGAGATGGGAGACTTTTTGCGTTTTACATCTTAGTTGTATACACCAGGTATTACTAGAGAACGTCAAAAGGAAGTTCTTAATGAAGCTTTACGTGTTGCTAATGATAAAATTAAAGAGTGGCAAAACGGTATAGATCGCAATATTGAAGATAGAGAAAAATATCAAAAAGTTAGTGATTATTATCAACAAAAGTTTGATAAAGGTGGAACTGACTTTTTTAGTGCCGATACGTGGTTGTATGGAATGCCTGGACTTATTGCTGGATCTACTTCTGGAATGTCAAAGATAATCCCCGCAATGCTTCTTGGTATCGCAACCGGTGGAGGAGCTTTGGCTGCTGGTGCTGCATATGGTACACTTGCTGGTATTGGCGCTGGAGTAGCTGGTTATTTAGCAACTGCCGCGTTTAATTATGGAGCAGGAATAGCAGAAAATAATGCGGAAGTGTCAGAGGCATACAACGAACGCATAAAAGATTATTTACAGCACGAAAAAGGACGTAACGGAACATTGTATGACGATGTTGTATTAGAGGGCCGTAAGAAGTTAAATTTAAAAGGTGCAACTGATGATGAGGTTTTTGAGCAATTTAGACGCGGATCCTATGACATAAATAATGTCG
>Ga0247611_10004339_pt1 | contig 19766 bp, 36 predicted proteins | sample 177DNAGHGhighgp2_FD_192422 | JGI IMG/M metagenome (GOLD analysis project Ga0247611, IMG submission 192422) | Sheep rumen microbial communities from Palmerston North, Manawatu-Wanganui, New Zealand - 1770 DNA GHGhigh gp2 | ecosystem: Host-associated > Mammals > Digestive system > Stomach > Rumen...
TAAAGAAATTTCTTGGATTATTAAGAACTATATCATTTCCAAGAAGAAATGATTGGATAAATGAACAATTAGGTAAGTGGATAAGAAATTCAATGCATTTAAAGTATGAAAATGGAATCACTCCAGTCAAACTTGGAGCACCGAATATTATTGATGCTTATAAACTTCTATTTGAAGACGCTAAATCTGATTATTATGTTCCCGCCGATCGTACAGGAACAGATATGTTTAATGTTTACAATGCTTTTACTGAAGTTATAAGCAATAAAGATAATAAAGATATAATGAATAAATGTGAAAAAATATTGTTATTAAAAGACATTTTAGGTATATCTTGAAAATAGCATAGATTAATTATATATTTGTATTTTAACCAATTAAATAATTAGTTTATGCAAATAGTAAAAAGAAATGGAACTTTTGAGGAAGCGAATCCTCAAAAAATAAGGAATGCAATTGTATCTGCATTAAAAGCAAAGTCTTATGTATTACAAGAGGAAGTTATAGATAATTTAGTAAATTCAGTTCCACTATGGGATGGAATTACTGTAGAGGAAATACAAGATGAAGTAATTGAAGTTCTTAGAGAATATGGATTTGATGATGTTGCTGATGCTTATAGTAGTTATAGGATAGAACATAAACAAATCAGATTTATAAGAGAAAGAATTGACTATATGGATAAATATAGTAATTCTACTGATAATGCTTCGACTGCTTCTGAAACTGATGCTAATGCTAATGTAACTCAAAAGAATGTTGCAAATCTTGAAGGAGAAGTCTATAAAACAACTAATAGACTTATTCAAAGACAGAGAATGAAAGACAAACTTAATGAGTTATATCCAGAAGTAGCAAAACAATATATAAAAGATTTAGAGAATCATATTATATATGTACACGATGAAGCATCCTCTCCAGTATTAAAACCATATTGTATGGCTGCATCTTTGTATCCACTTATGAATGAAGGTGTAGGTAATATAGATGGAGTAACTCCTTCTCCTCCAAATGATATACAATCATTTAGTGGACAGATTACTAATTTAATGTTTCTATTATCTGCTCAGGCAAAAGGAGCAATTGCTGCAGGAGAATATCTTGTTGCACTTAATTATTATGTAATTAAAGAGTTTGGTCCTAAATGGTATGAAAAACTTGATATTGAAATAACTACTCCACATTGTTTAAATATCAATACAATTAGAAGAGCAATTCGTAAAGGTATGAAACAATTTATTTATGGAGTAAACCAGCCTGCAGGTAATAGAAGCTATAACAGTCCATTTACAAATATTTCGTATTACGATAAAACATATTTCTATTCTTTATTTGAAAATTTCTATTATCCTGATGGAACTCAACCTGAATGGAAAGCAATAGATACTCTACAAAGAATGTTTATGGAATTACATAGAGAGTTAAGACTTATTAAACCTCTTACGTTTCCAGTAACAACTATTGCAATGGTTCACGATGGAGAAGATATAATTGATAAAGATTATAAAGAATTATGTGCTGAAGAATGGGAAAAAGGTGGAAGTTTCTTTTGTTATCTTTCAGATAGTCCTACATCATTAGCTTCTTGTTGTAGAGTTCTTAATGAAATGGAAGAAAATACTTTCAGTTCTATTAATGGACTTCAAGGAATTATGACTGGAAGTTGTAATGTAATTACTCTTAATATAAATAGAATTGTTCAAGATTGGTGTAAATCTATAGGAGGAGTTCCAACTGTAGGTAATCAATATGATAGTTTAAAATCCTATTTAGAAGATGTTTTAGAAAGAGTATATAAATATCATATTACATATAAAACTATGTTATATGATTTAGAGGAAAAGAAAATGTTTGCTCCATCGAATGGAAATTACATTTATATGAAAAAGTTATACTCTACTATAGGTGTTATAGGATATTTTGAAGCTGCAAAATTTCTTGGAATAGAAACTAAAGCTGATAATGTAGAATATTTTGATTTCCTACAATTAATTTTCGGAACTATAAAAGAACAAAATAAAATCCATTCTATTAGAGACAAGAAACGCCCGTTCAAATTTAACAGTGAAGCAATTCCAGGAGAAAATCTTGGAGTGAAATTGTATGAGTGGGATAAAGAAGATGGATATTGGGTTCCGGAAGATCAAAATCTCTATAATTGTTATTTCTACAATCCTTGGGATAATACATCTGTATTAGATAAGTTTATATTACACGGAGGAAAAATAGCAAAATATTGTGATGGAGGACAAGCTCTTCATTGTAATTTAGATTCTCATTTATCTAAAAAACAATATCTTAAATTACTTGACTTTGCTATTGAACAAGGAACATCTTACTTTACATTTAATATTCCAATGAGTGAGTGCAAAACTTGTGGACATGTAGTAAATGCTCCAATAGAAAAATGTCCTAGATGTGGAAGCAATAAAATAGATTACTGGACTAGAATAATTGGTTATTTAAGACCAGTAAGTGCTTTCAGTAAAGCTAGACAAATTGAACAAAGAAATAGAACTTATTCTGAATATGAAGGAAAATGACAAAGAAACAGTTATTAGCATAAAAAACTATGATAAAACTGTTACTATAGTACATCCTTATAATGATGTCACTATAGATGAAATGGTTAAAGACTTTGTAACTTTAATGGAAGGTATAACATTTTTCCATAGTCAAATATTAGATGCTTTTAAGCGTTATATAGACGACTACGAAGAAGAATGAAATATACTTATTCCGAAGTTACATTTAGAGAAATTCCAGATGAGATTACTTTATGTATAAATATAAGTAATTGTCCTTATAAGTGTAAGGGATGCCATTCTAAAGAACTTTGGAATAATATAGGTACAGAATTAACAACAAAAGAGATAGACAGGTTACTCTCAAGAAATAAGGGAGTAACCTGTATTTCATTTATGGGTGGAGATAAAGAATTATCTCGATTACTTGAATTGTTAATATTTGTTAAAACTTATTATCCAAATGTTAAAACCGCTTGGTATACTGGAAGAAAAGATATACCTTGGTATGGGTTTCCATTAAACATTTTAGATTATTTAAAAATCGGACCATATATTGAAGAACTTGGACCTTTAGATAATCCAAATACAAATCAAAGGTTGTATAAACTTGATAAGTTGGATAAATTTTTCTTAGGTTTTAATGATATTACTTATAAATTTTGGAAGAAATGAGTGAAAATTATAAAATTGTGTTGTGGCCTGATAGCCAACAACTTATGACACATGAAAGGTTTTATGATTGCCTTTTAATCGACGATATTCCTGGACATGTATCTTTAGGTAGTGCAGCATATGCTGTTCCAGAAAGTTTATATAATGAAATATTCGGATGAAAGTTTTAATTATTCCAGATGTACATGGTAGAGATTTCTGGAGAAAAGCAATTTCCAGAGAAGAATACGATAAAATCATATTCCTTGGAGATTACACTGATCCCTATTATGGTGAATCAACTAATAAAAAAGCATTACAAGGATTAAAAGATATTATACAATTTAAGAAAGATAATATGGATTCTTGTATATTACTTATAGGTAATCACGATTGTCCATATATATGGGAAGAATATAGGAAAGCATTAGGATTTTGGTGTAGACATGATTATGGAAATCATGAAGAAATAAGTAAATTATTTAGTGATAATTTAGACTTATTTAGACTCGCATGGGAATGTGAAAATAAGAAATATGGTAAAGTATTGTTTACTCATGCTGGTGTTACTAGCGATTTCAAAAAAATTTGCGGATTAAATGCAGAAGATATAAATAAATTTTTCTTTGAAGAAAAATCTGGAGAATTATCTAATATTATTGGATTAGCTGCAGTATCATATTATAGAGGAGGATATGATAAGTATGGAAGTATTGTTTGGGCAGATGTAAGAGAACATGTATCTGATCCAGTTACAGAAATATATCAAATATTTGGACACACTTATTGTGCTGAACCAATTATTAATGATAATTTTGCAATGCTAGATGATGGAGGTAAACACTACTATATTTTGGATGATAATGGAATTACAAAAATAAATTCTTATGACGATTAAAGGACTTGAAACATTAGCTGATGAAAATCTTGTAACAGCAATTACGTTGTACATATATAAAAATTATAGTTATTCAGATGAAGTAAGTATTACTGTTGATGATGATGATATTTATTCAATAAATGATGAAAGATTAGTAATATTATCTGGTTCTGATGAAAGAGATGTAATGAATAACTATAATGAAGATTTATTTGATACGGAAGTATATGAAGTTCCAAGAAATTGGAGAGACTATATAGATAAAGATAAATGGATCGACGATTTTGGAATAAATGATATAGTAGACTACTATTCTTCAGTATTAAATATAGATATTAAATATTTATGTACATATTCTTACGTAAATTTCTATGAAGTTGAATGATAGAGCTTGGAAAAGAACAGCAAGAAGCATTAGACTTTATTATAAACTTTATTAAAGAATCTGAAAATATTGCATTTTCATTAGAAGGCCCTGCAGGAACAGGTAAAACTACAATATTAAATTATCTTCTAGATTGGATGGAAGATGAAGGTATAGTGTATGCTTTATGTGCTCCAACTCATAAAGCAGCCCTTGTAATGAAACAAATAACAAAAAGACATTCTAATACTTTACATAGTTTATTAGCATTATCTCCAAACATAGATATTCTAGACCTTGATTTAAGAGAACTACAATTCAAAACATCTAAAGTACAAAATAATATTCCTAATAGAGGAATAGTTATTTGTGACGAAGCTTCAATGATAAATGATGATTTGTTTGATTTACTTATTGAAAAAGTAAGTATAAGAGAAACAAAAATTATATTTATTGGAGATTCTGCTCAACTTTTACCGGTTAAACAAGTAAAACATTCAAAAGTTTATAAATTAAAAGACAATTATAAATTGACAAAAATTTATAGACAGTCTGAAAAAAATTCGATTGGACCTATCTTACAAGAGCTACGTTCAAATGAAATATCAAATTTTATAACTTGTAAAGGAGAAGAAGGATCGTTGATTGTAGACAGTGATATGAAATTATTTTTTGAAAAAGCACTTAAAGAAATTGAGATTGCAATAAATTCAAAAAATATACTTCACACTAAGATTGCAGCATATACAAATAGTAGAGTTCATTTATACAATGAAGCAGTAAGAAAATATCTGTTTAATAATACAAATGAATATAATATTGGAGATATATTAACTGCATATGAAAATGGAGAATATCAAGGTTTAGAATATTATAACTCAATGGACTATATTGTTATTGACAATGTAGTTGAATATATAAAAGATCTTCCACATTTTGGGCAAATAAAAGGATTTAATATTAAACTTTGGGATCCGTTCTTCGAATCAAAGTTCGAAATATTTATATTATCAAAAGATAATCCACAAATGATTTTTGATAATTTAGCATATACAATTGAACATATTAGACTTCAAGCAATAGATGCTAAAAAGAGAAAACTCAAAACATCATATAAATACTGGAGAATGTATTATGATTTAATTCACAGTTTTGCTTCACCAATAGATTTATTCTTTGATGGAAGAGTTATTAGAAAAAAATCATTTGATTATGGATATGCTATGACAGTTCATAGATTACAAGGATCTACATATAATAATATATTTGTAGATATGCGTAATATAAAAACTTGTAAAGATGATTTAGTAAGAAGACAGTTACAATATGTAGCCTTGTCTAGAACCAGGGGAAATGCTTATATATTACAATGAATATATTATTGTTAGCAATATTACTGATATATATACTTGGATGTGGAGTTACATTGAATTTAATATATCTACTTGAAGAAATGAATAAAATTAGATATCAAAGTAAAGATAAATTATATTTAACATTAGGTTCATGGTATTCAGCAGTTGTATTAAATTCTATTGTAAAAAATGATTGATATATATGTAGTTCACAGTAATCCAAATGTTGAAGATATAATATGGAGTGTTCCTACAGAAGCACAACCATTTTTTCATTTTTTAGATATTGATTCAAAGAAAGATAGAAGTAAAGCATTTAAATTTAAACAAGAATGGGGAGCTAGAAAGAATCCATTTTGTTTATTAGAGAAAGATGGAAAAGCTATAAAAGCTTTCTATACTGAAACAGGAGATGATGCTATTGAACAACTTATAAAATATTTAAGAAATTATGGAACAGAATGAACAAAATCAAGAATTTGATTTTAATGCAGTATATTTATTTAATGAATCTAATAATCCAGATCCAGAGTATGCAACATTAGGTGCATCTGGAATGGATTTGAGAGCTGAACTTTCTTTATTTGATGCAGATAAATCGTTTAATACAGGAATGTCATCTGATGGAATTCTGACTATTTATCCCGGAGGTAGAGCACTTATTCCAACAGGATTACATTTTGCATTACCTCAAGGTCTTGAATTTCAAGTAAGACCAAGAAGTGGACTTGCATTGAAACATGGAATTACTGTACTTAATACACCTGGTACTATAGACTCTGATTATAGAGGAGGTGTTGGTGTAATACTTGTAAATCTTGGTGCAGATCCATTTGAAGTAAAGACTGGAGATAGAATAGCTCAATTAGTTCTTATGGGATATGCAAGAATACTTAGATATGCTAGAGTTGATAAATTAGAAGACCTTCCAAGTTCGGAAAGAATGCAAGCAGGTTTCGGAAGTACTGGAATGCAATGATAACAAAAGAACAATTTACTAATATAATAAATTCGTATAATAAATTTGATGAATTTATAGAATATCAACACGCTGTTGGTATAGATATGATAGATTCAGATTTATATGTTGCATTTGGAGTATTATTTGATAATGCAATATATTCTAATTTTACAGAAGAAGCTTCTGATTTTATAATGTGGTGGATGTTTGAAAATAAAGAGATAGAAGTTGATGGACAAACTATAAATTTGGAATCAATAGATAGTCTTTGGCAGTATCTGAAATCTTGCGGATATGTTGAATGAATTTCTAATAACAAAAGATGCAAAAGGAAAAATCCGATGCATTAATGTTGATTATTGTAAGGAAGGCGATGGATATGTAATCCATCGCACTTCTTGGCAATATCAAGGAAAAAGAATTGAACAACCAGATATAGTTGTTACTGAAGGAAAAGTAAAACGTGATACTGAAGCACAATGTATATTACAATTTAATGCTTTAGTAAGAGGATATGAAGATAAAGGATATAAACATGTTGATAGAGATCCTGATACATATACATTAAAACAACTTGAAGAAATACTTCCAGAATATAATACTGATGCTAATGGATTTAGAAAACATATGCTTGCAAAACAAGCGGATAAAGTAAAAAAGTCTACTATTGATAAAGTAAAGTATTGGTATGCTTCAAGAAAAATAGACGGTTTAAGGGCATCATTTTATTGGGATGGTAAAAGAATACGTTCTGCATCAAGAGGTGGTAAAGATTATGATTTAGCACTAAAACACTTTACAGAGAATGAAAAGTTTATTGAATATTTCAAAAATCATCCTAATAATGTATTAGATGGAGAATTATATAAACATGGAAAAAGTCTTCAACAAATATCTGGAGCTGCAAGACTTGAGAAAAATGCATATGATTGTGATTGGTTGCAATATTATGTATATGATATAATGACTCCTGAAAAACCTTTCAAAGAAAGATTACTTGATATAATTGAACTTGCCAAAGAATTACATGTAGGATTTGATCCTTATCATGAATTTAAAGAAGGAGATTTACAAATTCAAATAGTTCCGCAAGTTAAAGTATCTGGATATGATAATATTATTAAACTACATAATAAATATGTAGAAGAAGGTTGGGAAGGAGTTGTTGTAAGAGATCCAAATGCTACATATAAATTTGGAGCTAGAGGCAATCAGATGATTAAATTTAAAATGTATAAAGATGATTGCTTTATTGTTACTGGAATAGAACCTGGTCTTAGAGGAAGTGAAGATATGGTATTTATTCTTGAAACAAAAGATGGTAAACAGTTTAAAGCAAAACCATTAGGAGATAGGTCTGTTAAAGAGGAATATTGGAATAATTTTGAAATTAAATATAAAGGATTAATAGGAGAATGTAAATTCTTTTATTATTCAGACGAAGGTGTTCCATTACAACCTGCTTTTAAATGTTTTAGGTTTGACTTAAATGAATGCTAAAAAATCTAAATTGGCTGATAACTTGTATGAAGATTTAAAACATTATATTGAAGGTTACAAAGACTTTAATAGATTAACAATTGATGATATAAGTATAACTCTTGTTAAATTAGCATATTGGTATTTTGTCTCGAACTAAGAAAACTCCGGTAATAAGAGAAGCAAAAAGACAACCTGGATATTTTGTTATAGTTATAGGTGATAAGAAAATATCTAATTTAACTACTAACGAATTCCTGGAAAAATATTTTGTTAATCTTGATAAAAATCTAAAAGAAGATAGTGATTTAGAGAAACTAATAAAACAATATGAATTAGTTTGGTCTAAGAAAGGTAAAATATATTATATAGATTCTTGGGGACATAAATGGGAGCAAGGAGCTTCTAAAAGTAAAATGATTGAATATTTAAAATCTAAACAAAATGGAAATTCCTAGTAAGTTTACAATAGCAAATCAAGAATACACAGTTAAATTTGTTGATTCTTTAGAGGATTCTAATTATGGAGAATTTGATTCAATTAGGGCTGAAATAAGACTTGCCTTAAGTGCTAAATCTCCATATGATTTTAACTATTATCAACTAACTGAAGAACAAATTAAAAATACATTTTGGCACGAATTATTTCATTGTTTTAATTGGCATATGAATACAGAATGTGATGAAACAATAGCACAATCATTTGCTAATTTTATGCGAGAATTTGAAACAAGTAAAGTAATGCATGAAGTCTCTTCAAATTAAACAAAGTATAACTGATAGAAGTGATACTGCATTAAAATCTTACTTAAAAGATGTTAATCGATATCCACTTCTAACAGTAGATGAAGAAAAAGAATTAGGTAAAAAAATAAAAGAAGGAGATAAAAATGCATTTAATAAGTTAGTTACATCTAACTTAAGATTTGTAATATCTGTAGCTAAACAATATCAAGGTCAAGGTATTGATCTTATTGATTTAATTCAAGAAGGAAATGAAGGACTTATAGAAGCAACAAAGAAATGGGATGTAGATAAAGGATTTAAATTTATATCTTATGCTGTATGGTGGATAAGACAAAAGATTGTTCTTGCATTATCTAACAAGTCTAGAATGATAAGAATTCCAACTAGTCAGATTGTTCTTTTACAAAAGATTAATAAAATGATTACCGATTTTGAAGTAAAGAACGAAAGAAGTCCTTCTGATGCAGAAATATCTAAATTAACTGGAATTCCAGAATATAAAATTCCAAATATATTAGCTGCAATAACTAGATTTGTATCAGTAGATAGTCCAATAAGTGACGATGAAAGTACAATGGTAGATATTATTCCAAATAAAAATTCAATTAGTTCAGATTATAATTTAATAGAAGAATCTAAGAATAATGAAATTGATAGAATTATAAATATTCTTACTCCTAGAGAGCAAGATATTATAAGAATGTATTTTGGATTAAGATGTGATCCAATGACATTAGATAATATATCAAATAAGTTTGGAATAACAAATGAAAGAACTAGACAAATAAAAGATGGTGCTATTAAAGCATTAAAGAATAAATATTTAAATAAAGTAAAAGATATTTTAAGTAAATGATAAGAAAACTTCTATATAAATCTTATATTAAAAATTATTCAAAATCTAATGAATTTTAATAAATTTATTAATACTGATATATATAATGGAATATCATATTTGAAAGTTGGAATTTCTAATGCGATAGATGATGTTATTAATAATAAATCTGATTATGATTTAATTCATATTCCTTATAGCGTAGTAAAAGAATGTGTAGAAATGAAAGGATATATTATTAAAACAGAACTACAATTATCTGGAAAATATACTTCATACATAAAAGATAAATTAAATAATGAATTATTAAAAGTTGAAGGAAATTTAATTGATGGAGAAGCAAGATTCAGAAGCCTTATTTCTTGAGAAAAGAATCCCGGTTTATCTTGACCCAGAGAAAGCTGTAATAAGACCGATTACTGGTAAATATGCTAATTCAAGTTGGGAAGAGATATTTTATCAAATGGGTTACGGCTGGTTAGGAATAACTAGAGGATATATTTTAGATGACCATATGATTCTATACTATAATGATTTTGAGATACCCAATATAAATGTATGTTTACTTACATATATATTTACATATTTCAAAAATATAAAATGGATAGGATTAGGATGTATTAAAGGTAAAGTTGGAGAATTTTGGGAACCAAGAATAAAAATATATAAAAATGAGAATATATGTTGATAGGATAGGTACTGTATGGTGGAGGGATTGTTACGAAATCCCTGTTGATGAAAATGGAAAACCAGACGAAGAAGCTTTACAAGATGCAATAGATGATTATTTAAAACCAGAATGGTCTGAACCATTACCAGAAACTTGGGAATCTGGAGATGACTATGAGGTTTTTAATGAAGAATGGAATTTAGTAAAATCATCAGATGACTGAAATATATGATTTGGAATCTTTATCTAATTTATTTACATATACAGGATATGAAGTAAAATCCAAAACTTGGCATCAATTTGTAATATGTGATTGGAGAGATGATACTCAAGAATTGTATAAACATTTAATGGACAATAAAAAAATGATAATGGTTGGATTTAATAATGAAGCATATGATTATCCACTATTACATCATTTTATAAATCATATAGATGAATACCATTCCGGACAACTTACTGCACAAGATTTATATAGTAAATCACAATATTTGATAGAAGAAAAATTTACAGAAATAAAAGATTTCAATAAATATATTCGTCAATTAGATTTATATAAAATCTGGCATTACAATAATGTAGCTAGAGCAACTTCGTGAACTTTTAGCGAAGTATAAACCAGATAAATTGCGGGAAATCCCTTAGAGACTTAATTACGGCATTAAATGGTAACATATTAAGTAGCAGTAAAGTTAACGCTTTACGGATCGTAAAAACATTAAGTATTGGGTAATCACATCAAAACGCAGCCAAGTATCCTAATTTTAGGATAAAGGTTCAACGACTATCCTTTTATGGAGTAAAAATACAACTAATCACTGTATTTTGAAAAATCTGGCATAATATTTGGACACAATAACAATTTACATTATATTCGTATAAAGTTAAAATAAAATAATATGAATATAAAAAATTTAACAGAAATTCCAACAACAGGAGGAATTTATAGATTTACTAACATTGTGAATTAGAAAATCTATATTGGTAGTGCAAAAAATTTACGAAAAAGATTTGTTCAACATTTAAGTGATCTTAAATTAAATAAACATCATTCTAAACATTTTCAAAATGCTTGGAATAAATACGGAGAAGATAACTTTAATTATGATATACTTGAACAAATTGAAGATGTTTCAATTCTTATATTAAGAGAACAATATTATTTAGATACATTATTATTTGCTTAGGAATATATAAAAAAAGAAAATAATAAATTTATAGAGATTGGATATAATATTAATCCTTGTGCATCAAATAGATTAGGTACTAAACAACAAATTGAATCAATTAAAAAATCTGTTATAAATAATCCTAAAGTTTTTCCTGTAATGCAATTCGATTTTAATGGAAATTTAATAGGGGAATATATTTCTTGTGGAGAAGCTTCACAAATGTCTGGAATAGATAGAACACTTATATATTCATGTTGTAAACATTAGCAAGAATATACTTCTAATTACTTTTTCATATATAAAAAAGAATATGAAGATTTTAAGGATTATTTCGAATCATTTAGAGAATCTCCTTTTGTTCCGCATCCTTGGAATAAAGGACTACATATAAAATTTAAAAAAGATGAATGTTTAATTTTATATGATAGATATGGAAGATTTATTAACACGTTCAGTTATTAGACAGATGTTGCAAAATTTATAGGATGTACTCCATCTAATTTGTCAAATGCTAAAAATAAAAAGTAGATAAAAAATTATTTATTGTTTGATTTAGATTTTAATTATTAGAATGTTATAGAAAAAATTAGAAATGAAAATTATTTTGTTTATACGTTATCACAAATTCCAAACAAAATAATGATGTATGATAATTTTGGGAACTTTATTTCTGGATTTGAAAGTGTAGAAGAAGCTAGTAAAATAACAGGGTTAGTGTCAAATTCAATATATTGTGTTTTAAGTGGAAAAAGAAAATAGATCAAAGGATTCGTGTTCAAATATTATGATGATATAGTCTAAACTATATAGAAATATATAGATTGTTGAAATCAGAGTGATTAACTGATATAAAAATTCAACAATAATTTTGTAAAAGATCTTGAAATAGCTATGAGAATGCCTAATATACAAGAAATGCCTATACATCATACAACTTGGTGTAAAGAAGGTGATGAAGAAATAGTATTAGGTTATAATAAGAATGATGTTGATGCTACTTATAGATTTTTTCTAGTAACTCTTGGAGAAACTGATTATTCACTTTATAAAGGTGAAAATAAAATTAAATTAAGAGTTGATCTTACAAAAAAGTTTAAGGTGAATTGTCTTAATTTAGGAGATGTTCCAATGGGTGAAGCTTTAATGCTTAATTTATATGCTCGAGCTACAAACAATGATCCGGAATGGTTAAAAAGAAGAGGTGGAACCAGACGTCCTCAAATATGTTTATGCGATTGTATTCCTAAATGGTGTAATATTAAAACTAAAGAATTTAAAGAATTCTTAAATGAATTAAATAATACAACTATTGAAGAATCTAATCCTGACTATTCTAAATCTATAATTTTCCATGGAATAAGTTTTGATTTTGGACTTGGAGGTAAACAATGACTGCCTCCCATATTAGAAATAATATGTTTTAAAAAATTGTTAAAAATCGGGGAAGGAGTTGGAAAATCGGAATAAAAGTAATATTTTAGGTTATAAATAATTAACTAATTTTTATTAACTTAATTTTATTATTTTATGAGATTTAAAAAATATATTGAAAAATTTGATTCTGAATAGATTATAGAATTAAATAATCAAGGAAAAAACATTAAAGAAATAGCTGAAATAGTAGATATTCCAGCTAAAAGATTGGCAGAAATGATAAAAGCCTCAGGTTTAAATGTCAAAAAAGGATCTACTAGTAAAATAAACGAAGAATTTTTTGATGTTATTGATTCTGAAGAAAAAGCCTATCTATTAGGATTTTTTATTGCTGATGGTTGTATGCAAAAAGAAGAAAAGAAAAAAGACGGAAAAGTTTATTCGTATTCATATAGATTCTCAATAAATAATTCTATTGATGATTTAGAAATAGTAGAATTATTTCATAATTTAATTTGTCCGAATAAAGAAATTAAATTTATAAATTATTAGAGAGGTGTGGAATTTAGAAAAAAACAAGCTGTACTAAGATGGAATTCAAAACATATGTTTGAAACACTTGAATCTTATAATATTCATCCTAGAAAAACATATGACAATAATTTCTTTCTTCCAGAAGTCGTACCTAATAATTTAATAAGACATTTTATAAGGGGTCTATTTGATGGTGACGGACATAAAGCAAAGTCTGAAATAAAATTTATAATAAATTCTGAAAAATTCCTAAATCAAATAGCTGAATTTTTCAAACCATTTGCACACAGAATTAATAAAGTAGAAGGTAAAACTTGTATATATTATGAATTGTATATAACAGGTGGAAAAAAATTAATGAGTTGGATAAATGAACAATTTTATCATAATGCTAATTATTACTTAAATAGAAAATATATTTTGTTTAACCCCGAGGTAAATTCAGAAACTAAAGCGTCTGAATCACCGTAGAGCGTAGAGATTGAACCTTCAATAGAAGAATAAAATATCTCCAAGAGTTAACAACCCTAAACAAGTAATGTTGTAGGTGAAAAGGTACGCCGAACTTATAGGATTCCAAAACTATAAGAAATATAGGATAAAAAGCCTATATGATAACAAATTTAATGAGTCATGGATGTTGTAAATCTGGAGTATATAAATCTCATGATGATATAATTATTGTAGATTTTGATGTTTCATCTCTATACCCATCTGTAGCAAGATCTTTAGGTCTTTATCCAGAACAACTTGGACCAGAATTTATGGAACAATACTCTGGATTTATAGATAAACGAATTGAAGAAAAACACAAGCCTAAAGCTGAACAAGATTCTGTATTAATAAAAGGATTTAAACTTATATTAAATGGAACATATGGTAAATCTGGAGAAGATAAATCTTTTATGTATGATCCTTTATATAAATATAGAACTACTATCGGAGGTCAAATATTTATATGTATGTGGGCTGAAAGAATGGTAGAAGTTTGTCCAGAATTAAAGTTCTTACAGATAAATACTGATGGAATTACTATAATGTGTCCTAAAGATAAATTAGATTTAATACGTGAAGCTAATAATAAACTTACAGAAGAAACAACTCTTGTTATAGAAGAAGCTTTCTACAATAAGATGATAATAAGAGATGTAAATAATTATATAGCTGAATATAGTGATTCTACTAAGGAACATGAACATATAAAACTAAAAGGATGTTTTGAAATAGATAAAGAATTTCATAAAGATCCATCTATGCGAATTGTTCCAATAGCTCTTAAAGATTATTTTCTATATGATATTCCGATTAAACAAACTATTGAAAATCATAAAGATATTTTTGATTTTTGTATGAGATTAAAGATAAATTCTTCCACTACAGCTTATTGGAAAGGATTTGTTAATAATGAACTTAAAGAAATAAAACTTGATAGAACGACAAGATATTATGTTTCTAATAGAGGTGGAATACTTTTAAAACATTTCAATAGTGGAGTAACTTCTGGAGTAAATGTAGGATTTAATACTACTTTATTTAATACTTATGTAGAAAAAGATAATTATGATATTAATTATAGGTTTTATATAAGTGAAGCTAATAAAGTAAAGAATGCAGTAGTTGATAGACAACTTTATTTATTTGATATATGAAATTAACTAAGTATTATTTTAGACTCTATCAAGGTTCAGATACTGAAGATGGAGAAACAGTTTGGACATCTGCATCATCTTGGGATGAAGCAAGACGTGATATAGAATCAGATTATCATTCAATAAATAGACTTGAAGAATTATATGCAGAAAAACGTTGATCATCCAGCTCATTATAATCAAGGAAGCATTGAATGTATAGATGCAATGATTGCAGCGTTTGGAAAAGATGCTGTAGCTGAATTTTGTAGATGTAATGCGTTCAAATATATTTGGAGATCTTCTCACAAAGGTAAAGAAGAAGAGGATATAGAGAAAGCAATATGGTATGAAAATAAGTTTAACGAATTAAAGGGAATTAAGCCTATAAGTATTGCTGAACAAATGCGTATATCTGCTAATAATTCTAATTCATTCTGTGTTATACTTGAAAAGATACATAATGATATAAAAGAAAAATCGGCAACAGGACTTTATGAAATGAGAATAGGAAAAGACTATTGTCACAGTTTTCTTAAAACTACTCAATGTAATTATATTGCTAATAATAAAGATTTCGCTAGAGTTTTACAATTTAAACTTGAGCAAGAAGGATTTGAAGTAATAATTAAAGATTATGATTCATTATGGTTAACAATTAAATGGTATGGCAACAACGAGGGAACAAATCGAGCATCTTGAACATTATTGGGAAGGAATTGGTAAAAAACCTTGGAAGAAATTATCTTATTCTCGTAAATGGTTAAAGAAACAAATGTCTAGATTTATGAGAAGAAGAAACAAAAAGATTGAAGATGATGATATTAATATAAAACAAAATAAAAGACCTTTTTTAGGTTGGGAATATTAAATTATGAAAATAATAGAGCCTTCAGTTGAGAGATGGATTCAAGATAACATGTGGGAACATATAGCAAGATGTACTAGAGTGTGTTATCAATCTGAACCAAAGAAATTAGAAACAGACAAAGATTTCTGTGAAAGAGTGTTATTTGTAAATAAACATTATGGAATGCTTGAACACGGAACAGTTTATTTAAAACTTCCAGTAGCTGAAGCACATAAATATGTAAATAATCCATATTCAAAAACTTCAGAAGTATTTTCAGAAGAATCAAATGGAGAAAAAACTTTTTATAATACTTTTGTATATGTTACAACTAATTATAGAGTATTAATTGAAAACGAATGGACTTCTGATTTAAAATATGTTTGTGAACAAACAGAACATCATGCTGAAAGAATAACATTATCTTTTATTATAAGTAGTGGTGTAGCTAGGGAATTTACGAGACATCGTAATTTTTCATTTGCTCAAGAAAGTACTAGATATTGTAATTATAGTAAAGACAAATTTGGAAATGAATTAATTTTTGTTAGACCTAGATGGTGTGTTATAAATACTGGAAACTATTTTATAAACAATGAAAAAATAGTAGAAGGTGATGGATATCTTGGAATAGACAAAACTAGTATAGAAAATACATTTATAAATGATTTAATTAAAGTTGAGTCTGATTATATGTGGTTACTTGAAAGAGGATTGAAACCACAAGATGCAAGAGAAGTACTTCCACTCGCAACTAAAACTCAATTAATAATGACTGGGTTTGAAGAGGATTGGAAACATTTCTTTGATTTAAGATGTGCTAGTAATGCTCATCCTGATGCACAATATATAGCAAATAAAGCAAAAGAATTAATTTATGGAAACGAAAATAGTTCCTGTTAGTTTTACTGATGATTTAGAAGAACTTTCTAAAAGTGATGGATACGAAACTGAATATATAGGTATTGAAGAAATATCAGTAACATATATTCAACCAGCAGATACTAATTCTTCAAGTGATGAAATTCAAACAATTAAACTTACATCTAAAACTGCTTGTGCTGTTGGAATAGAAGAAACATTAAAAAAACAAGGATTTTATATAGATATAGAAATCCCAGAAGGACAACATTGGAGTATAGAAGATGAAAATTCTATAAAAGTAATAGTTGAAGACTTTAAAAAGAGATTATATTTAGGAATGAAAAATATAAAATAAATAACTTAGACTGCGACTTTAAATACAATAAGTCGCAGTCTTTTTAAAAACATTAAATTATGACATTACTTATAGAAACAATCTTAATAATATTTGCATTATGTTACTATCTTTTTAGTGTATTTTTTATTGCTACTACTCTCGAAGAGGATATATATGCAAAAAAATGGCATGTAATAATAGGATATGTAATTTTTATTTTACTAATTGCTCCCACTACAACACCAATTGTATTAGGAATATCACTTGGTTTAAGAGAATGTTGAACTATGAAAGAAGCATATTGTAGTTACGAAGTTTCAAAACTCCTAAAGGAAAAGGGGTTTAAGGAAGAATGTTATACATTTTATGAATACAATAGTAAAGGGTTTTATCGTGAAGAAAGGGTTTCTTGGAATACTTCATATAGTAAGGATTGTGCTGCCCCAACTCATCAAATGGCAATGGCATGGTTGAGGGACAAAGGTTATCACATCTATACATTTATGCTAAAAGACAATATATGGGTCTATGAAATCCAAAAACTTGATGAGGACTGGACTTTCTCTTTTGGCGGATTCGAGGAACATGATGATGCTATTGAAGCAGCACTAAAATATGTACTTGAAAACTTAATTTGATATGTGGGTTAAAGTAGATTATTCAACAGAAGCCAAGAATAATCCCAGACCTAACATGGCTGGTGAATGGGCTATTTATACCAAAAGACATTGGTGGAATAGATGGATAGAGAGAAACACTTATGCTGACTTTGAATTATGCACAAGGGATGCTAAGAAGTTAGTAAAATACCCTATTGTATTTCATAATTTCTTTACTGATTGAACTATGATTTATGATGTTTATGAATGGGGAATGGCTATGTCCATTGTCAACAATAGACTTGGATTAGAAGGTGCTATGTATAATGCTCTTAAAACAGGCAAGAATAGAGTCCGCCAAAAGCCAAAGGACTATAAGAAAAAGAAAAAAGCAAAACGTAGAATGAGTAAAAGGAAATAACTATGAACCACTTTGGAGAAATAATATTTGGCGTTATGATAGTGGCATTTGCTATATCATTTATAGGTTGGTGTGGGTATAACATTGGAACTGCAGGAAAGCCAACAGCAATGGATGTGTATCAAGGTAAGACTACATTGGAAATAACTTATAAGGATGGTATTCCTGTGGATAGCATAGTAGTATTTAAAAACAAAAAATATGACTGAGCAAGAATTAAAACAAGAACTTTCCTCCATGAAAAAGAATGACCTCTTGTATCTTATAGAGAGTCTTATGGAGGATGGTATGATAGACATCACTGACATCAACCTGTGCCACACAAGAGCATTGGAAAGCAAATTGGCAGCAAAGGATAAGATTATCCATGATGCTGACATCTGCATCTTTGAAAGTGTATTTACCGACTCTCTTGGCAAACCTGCTGATGACAGTGCATTACTCCGCAAACTGGAGTGGATGGATAAAGTAGGTATGCACAATATGAAAGGAATAATGGAATATTTAAAAGATAATAAAAAATGAACATCACTACAGACCAGAAAGAAGCAATAAAGGTCTTGATGAACCTTTATAACAAAAAGCATATTAACGAAGAGCAGTATTTCCTGCTGCTGGACTTCGTCATTAGTGACACAAGGAATGAGATTAAAATAACTGAATATCCTTGGAATGATAACAAGTTACCTGATATGCCCATTACAGTGATGTATGGGTGTTCGCCTAATGGAGTCTCTTATGGACAGAATACGATAAATAGTATTACAACCCAAAAAGTAGATGAGAAACAATGACGAAAAAGAAATTAATCAACTCTCCTGAATACAAGAAGAAGGATGTTTATATTGATGCGTGGAGAGATGGATATAATAAAGCCGTTGAGGAAACCTGTAAATGGTTAGAAAAAGAATTTAAGGCATGGAATCGCATCAGTGTTGAGGCGATAACTGATAAGTATTATGAGGAGATAATGGATGGAACAACAATGATGGATACATACGAAAAGAAATACAAAGAGGCTATTGAAAGAATGAAATCATGGGCAAGAGGTGAACATCCCGAATGTTTTTCAGAAGCACAAAAGACTGCTGAATTCATCTTCCCCGAACTCAAGGAGAGTGAGGACGAAAAGATAAGGAAAGAACTAATAGAACATATTAAAGCTAATAAAGATGCAGATTATGTACTATTTAAAAAGTTTTCGTCTGATGATGTCATTGCTTGGCTTGAAAAACAGTGTGAACATAAACCAATTCTTGATGTAGAAATTCCATTTGGTGCAAAGGACAGTGAGTTGGAAGAAGTTAGCTACAGCATATCTGATGGCTATTACGCAGAGATAAAAGATAACAAGATAGTTATTAAGAAGGGTGAGCAGAAGTCTATTAAAGTTGAACCAAAGTTTCATGAAGGTGATTGGATTGTCAATAACGATAGTGGAGGCATTTGCCAAGTTACTAAAATTAAAGATGATGAATATTGTCTTTGGCCTCTTGATGCTGAAATAATGGGATATT
>Ga0247611_10004340_pt1 | contig 19763 bp, 14 predicted proteins | sample 177DNAGHGhighgp2_FD_192422 | JGI IMG/M metagenome (GOLD analysis project Ga0247611, IMG submission 192422) | Sheep rumen microbial communities from Palmerston North, Manawatu-Wanganui, New Zealand - 1770 DNA GHGhigh gp2 | ecosystem: Host-associated > Mammals > Digestive system > Stomach > Rumen...
GTCGTATAGTAAATATCGAAAGTGTACTCTTCCGGTTTTGCGGGAAGGTAATCGATATAGTAAAGCACGTTACGGAAATTGTAACGGTAATGATTTGCATAATAATCAGTGGTACTATAGTGGAAATCGGAATCTCCTAAAAACTGTCCCTTTCCGCTGCTTGTTCCGGTTTTGTGAATATTATATGCATAACTGCCGTACAGGAAGTTATACGGAGCCGCGAACGTTTTACCGTTATACTGAACCGGCGTGGAATAACTGTATTCGGAGAATGAACTGCTGGGGGTTGAAGTCGTAAGCGTGATGCTGCTGTTTACGTTCTTACCGAATACGCCCTTTAAATTATTCGCAATCTGCGTGATCTCACTGTCTACATACTTATTGGGATTTGCTTCGATTTTAAAAATTTTGTCGGAAAGCGCCCACTCCCATTCCGCAACACCGCGGACACTGCCAATGGATTTCAGTTCCTTATAGGAAACATCTCCGGCAGCGGGGAACCAGTCCGCATAGTCCGTATAATCTCCGTCTTTAATAATGCTGTTCCAGTCCGACATGTTCTGAAGGTTGTCGCAAAGCAGAATATGATCAAACTGGCTGTCCTTCGGAACCGTCACACTGATATGCCAGTCTACGAAGAAATTGCCGTTTCCGTCTTCGTAAATACCGTCATTTTCCTTATCGATTTCCATGACCTTGCGGTAAGGATTTACGAATCCGACGCCGCCCTTGGGCGCACCTTCTATCTCCGTATACCACATTCTTGCGGAGTTTTCGTTACCGATATTCATCGCAGGCACATCGGTATAATAGTGAAGCATATACGTGGTCGGCTCGTTATCCAGAGGCATGATCCAGATAAAATCGTCCTGGTTCGACGTGTCCGTAAAAATCTTCGTTCCGATGTATTCATTCGTAATCTGTGATACGGAAACGCCCATGGCTGCCGCTAAGTCTTCTCTTAAGGTTGCAAGACTTGCATCCCCGTATAAAATATTTTCCATGGCAGTCCGGGGGCTTGCCTTAAAGAGCTCCATCTGCAGTCTTGCAAAGAGATCGTCATCAAGTATTACCCAGTCCATATTCACATTGGTTCCGTTGGGATTTGCGTCGGTAACCCACATGTAATAAGGTCTGCACTCCGGTGAAAAATTGTATTTTACGCCGCCGTTCGGATCATACTGCGTAATTTCATCACGTACGATGGAACCGCCCAGGCTGTAGCCGCGGTGACGGTTGATGGAAATGGTGTAAGGCACGATTACGTCCGGATCTCCGGGCTCGTACTGCGCCGTGCCTTTTTCTTTTAACATCCACTCCGGATGAGGATATATGTAAGACTCGTATTTTCCGGTGGATGTTACATCCGTGATGTGCGTACCCTGCTCATCATAAATCGGATAGCTTGCTTCCGCCGTATCCGTAACATAACCGCTCGTTCCTTTGGACTCCATAAGCATTTCGTCATGAAAACTCAGTTCTGCTCCGTAGCTTACGGTAATATATCCGCCGGCCGGAATGTTTAAGCCGGAAATGGTAGTTTCCGTTGTACTTCCCGTTTCATTCGTTACAGCATGACCTGCATAATCGTAATACACGGTGGAATACAGTGATTCGTCCTGCAGATAGGTTTTCACACAGAATGCATCCTGTCCCTCCGGTGCAACGTCCTTGTAAAAATGCTCCATAACATGAAGCCTTGCGGAAACGTGTCTGTCATAGAAAGTAATATCGCTTACGGCTGCATTTTCGTCCTTCGGGCTGATTTTAATCGTAAACTCGGTAACTCTGCTGCCGTCCGGCATATCTACAAGTTCGCTTTTTTTCTTGGAAACATTCATTTTGGAAAGGTCGAAAAGAATCGGCTCTTCCTCATCCGGCCAGATTACGTCGATATTTGCCTTATTTTCCACGCCTGACCAGTTTGCTTCCAGTTTAAAATACGCATTTACCGCATCATAATAACCGGGAAATGCAAAATAAACCGTATCGTCTTTAATGAAATACTCACCGATTTTGGTGCCGAGACTGTCTTCGAGATCCAGTGGCTCCGCTGCGGAACCTACATCTTCAAATTTGATATGATCGGGAAATTTATATTTGTAATTAAGACCATGCTCCTGCATATTGGATAAATACAGGGCAAAGCTGATGCCTACATAGAATTTTTTCGTGGGGATAAGTTTCTTTACGTGGTCATAGGGTTTATCATCGACCAGAATCTCATGAGAATACAAGAAGTCCGTAACGTCATAATATTCGTCCAGACTTTCGGGCGCCAGAAACAGTTCCGGCTTCTCGATTTCTTCAAGGTGCGGAACCTCACCCGGGAGGCCTTCTTCACCTTCTCCGGTCTCATTCTGTCCTTCCGTGCCGGCAGTACCTTCGGTACCTGCGTCACCGGTTCCGTTTTGTCCCTCGGTACCTGCGTCACCGGTTCCGTTTTGTCCTTCCGTACCGGTGGTACCTTCCGTTCCCGTATCCGCGGTCCCGTTCTGACCCTCCTTACCGGATTCGCCGTTCATGCCATCTTCGCCTTCTGCGACTCCGGTTCCGTTACCGCCGATTACATTCTCCGCTCCGCCGGACAAATCCATGTCCGCAGGTGTCTGACCGGACTGTGACTCGCTCTCTCCGTCCGCAAATACCGGCAGCGTAAAACCGCCCATATTGCTCAGTAACATCGTGATACACAGTAAGACAACAATACCCCTTTTTACCTTTCTCATACCCTTTTTCTTCATCTCACGTAATCCCCCCCAACGAATTATTTTTGCAGGACCGAAAATGGGCAAAGTCCTACACAAATATCATTTTACCACCCCGATTTTGATTAAAAAATCAATACCAAAAGAAAAGACGGCTTTTCTCCATATTGGTTAAAAAGCCGTCTCTGAATTTATGCAAAGTGTCGTTTACATAATGTTTATAATGGTTTCAAGGCATTTTTGTAAGCGTTTTCAGGGCATTTTCCGATCGTTTTTTTCGACTACAAAATATCTGTTTCTTCATCCGTGCCATGGTGTCGTCATCCTCTCTTCGATTATTCATTTGATTGTGATTCCCGTAAAATCCGAATCACCTTATCGTAGTTTTGCTGCAAGTGCGGAAAAACACAGTCCTTGCAGTTTTTAATCAGCTTTCCGTCAATTTCCTTCACGGTATAGTTTCCGGGACAGTCTAAATGATACAGCGGACAATAACAGAAAAGGCAATTGATTTCCACGCTGCATTTGTGACACGGATAATACTCACAGGCGTGATTTGCAAAGAAACGGGCGCTGTTGGTGCTGACTGCTGCAGCAACAATCTCCGTTTTTTCTTCTGTCGTTTCCGTATTTGAATCTGAGGCAGACTCCGTGTTTAAGATTGTGTTAAATTCCGCTCGCGCACCGGAATTAAAACCCGCATATGTATGCGAAACCGCGTCTTCAGCGGCAGCCCGGCTGTTTTTATAATCATGCATTGCACGCACAAACGCATCCACAAACTCCGGCCTGGAAGGATAATAAAAATGGGCAAATCCCCAGACACTGTTTTCCTTTACAATCAGAGAATCATACTCTTTCCCCGTCGAGGCTTTTTGCAAAATACAATCGCTTCCGTTTTCACTGCTTTCAAAATAGTGAAACTCATGCCCGCGCAGTCCCGTAAGGCCGGGAAAATACGGCGTTTTATTCTCTTTTACTTCCAGATATCCAAACCGTACCGAATGCCCCGTATATTCTGCCGTTGCATCGATTACACCGGCCATTGGACGGATTCTACCGTCCGCCGTTTTTAATGCTTTATGCAGATATAAAAAGCCCCCGCACTCCGCTAAAGAAGGCATTCCGGATGCTATTGCCGCCCGAACGGATGCAAGCATGGAAGTATTTTCGGATAATTCTTTCGCATTATTTTCCGGATATCCGCCGCCGAATAAAAGCGCATCCGCATCTTCCGGAATCCGTGCATCGTGAATCGGTGAAAAATAACTGATTTTCACACCCGCCCTTTCAAAGGCCTTTAAATTCTCGCGGTAATAAAAACAGAACGCCTCATCCTTTGCTACCGCCAGATGCAGTGAAGAAGCGGTGCTTTCAGACACTGCCGGATCGGCACTGCCGGCACTGCCGGTATTGCTGTAAATGTCGTTATTGCTGCTGTTGTTGTTGCTACTGTTGTTGATGTTATTGTTGTTGATGTTATTGTTATTGTGATCTGCTTCCGCGTCCGCATCTTCCTGCATCAACGCAAGAATTCCATCCACGTCGCAGTATTTTTCCATCAGATCCGCTGTGCGCGAAATCCGCTCCTTCAAATCCGTAACCTCTCCCGGAAGCATAAGTCCCAAGTGCCTGCTGTCGATGGAAATTTGGGGCTCGTTCGGAAGAAATCCGAGCACCCTTACGTTATAACCGCCTTCTGAAAGTTCCTTTTCAAGAACGGGCTTTATTTTACCGTAATATCCTTCGCTGATCCGGTTTAAAACAACGCCGCGGATTAGTCCGGACACATCCTCCGAAAGGATTCCCTTAATCCGCGAAATCAGCGTTCTGCCGACGCCCTGCGCATCTGCCAGAAGCAAAATTCTGCTTTGGGTAATCTGCGAAATTTCGTAGCAGGAGCCTTTCAGGGATGCGGGACTTAACCCATCATAAATTCCCATCACGCCTTCCACGACAGCCACTGATTTATTTTCGCAAAAAGAGTCTTCTACAATTGCCCTGATTTCATCCGGGCTTTGAAAAAATGCGTCCAGATTATTACTCTCTACTCCAAGAACGCGCTTATGAAAAAGCGGATCGATATAGTCCGGACCGCACTTAAACGACAGCGGCCGGACTCCTCTGTTTAAAAGCACTTGCAATAATCCGCAGGTAAACGTAGTCTTTCCACATCCGCTTTTTTCCGCTGCGATTACAATGCGCGGTATTTGATTTTTAGATTCTTCTTTTTCCATGACAATTTTTCGGTAAAAGCCGCAATTTCCGTTTTTTTAACAAAGAGTATGCATCTTAAATCGTGAAGGAATAAATCATGACCGGATTTTGTGCCTTCAGCATATGATATGCACCCACGCTGTCGACGCTGCTGACGCTGATTTGTTCCGCTGTGTAATCCGAAACCGCATACTCCTCCAAAACCGCTTCGGCTTCTTTTATCGTCTCCATCGTAACCGCATTCAGTACAAAACGGATTCCTTCCCCTTTTCCGGTAAGCGTTCTTACTATCTCCTTCAGCTTTCCGCCGCTTCCGCCGATGAAAACACAATCCGGCTTTTCCAGATCCTGCAAAAGCTCGCTTGCATCCCCCTCCAGAATACGGACATTTTTTGCGCCGTGAAGCTCTGCGTTCTTTCGAAGAAGCGCAATTGCATCTTCCTTTTTCTCAATCGTAACCATGCGAAGCGAGGGATGTAAAAGTGCGGCTTCAATCGCCACGGAACCGGTACCGCCGCCGATGTCATAAACCAGGTCTCCCTCTTTCAGTCCGAGCCTGCGTATGCTTTCGTGACGAATCACTTCCTTGGTCATCGGCACCTTCTCCCGAAGAAAATCACTGTCCGACAGCATCGGAATAATCACCTTTTTCTCCGGTGCAAAATTTCTGACAAGCCCCGTGATACTGCCCTCCGCACGGAAATCTTTTGCATCTTCGGCATTAAAAATCACAATCCGTTCTTTGTCCGAAGAAAGACTGATTCCAAGCACAAGTTCTCCGTCAATCTTTCTTCTCTCCATTTCCCCGGCAAGCCTCTGAACTTCCGCTGCATTGGAAAATAACACAAAAGTCTTTGCACTGTGCGAAATAATGTCTCCCAGCTCATACAAAGCCTCTTCGGAAAATCTTCCGTGAAGGCTGTAAATTGAAGCATCCTCATAGCTGACAAAGCATTTTGCCGCCAGATAAGAAACCGAGGAAATCCCCGGAAGAGCCTTTACTTTTCCGTCAAAATCCAATTCTTTCAAATCTTCCGTAAATGCCTTTGCTCCGCTGTAAAATCCGCTGTCACCGGAGAAAAGCACCACGGCTTTTTTGTATTCCGGATGTTTTTTCAGCGTATCCAGAACCTCTGCCGCACGAAAATACGGATAGCCGTCGGTTTTCTCAAAAATTTCCGTCAGACGTTTTGCTCCGAAAAGAACGTCGGCACTCTCTGCGGCATTCGTTACCTCCGCCGTTAAATTCTCCCGGCTGCCCATACCGGCACCGGCCAGAATAATCAGTTTTTCATTTTCTCCCAATCCGTCCGAATCCATTGAAGCGGAAGAACCTTCGTCTGTTTCCGTCAGATTATTTCCATCGTTTAACTCATTCCCGAACCCGGTGATCTGCAATGCTTCCGCAACGCTGACTCCGCTTTCCTCTTCCGGTCTTGCTATGACATGTGTAATGACACCGAGCTTTTCGCAGGCTTTGATTTTTTCTTCAAAGCCGCCCTCTTTCCCGCTTTCCTTGGTAATCAGATGGCGAATTCCGAACTGTCGTAAAATTGCCTCATTCAGTGCCTCGTCAAAAGGTCCCTGCAAAGCAAGGATATGACTCTCCGAAATTCCGAAGGCTATACATTTTTCCATGCTTTCCACGGTCGGCAAAACACGGACATAGGTATTTTGCAATGTCTTTTCGGAAACCGTATTCGCGTATACTTCAATCTCCTTGCTTCCGAAAGTCAGAAGAATATTGTCCGCACATTCGGACAGAGCCTTCGAACAAGCTTCCGCGGAATCATATATTTTTACATTTCGATACTTTGTCAAATCCGTTTTCTCCCTCTTTATGCGCAAATAGGAAAGGCCCATCCTTTCGGAAACGATTTTTGCATTCGACGAAACCTCCGTAGCATAAGGATGTGTCGCATCCACAAGGGTATCTCCCGCTTCAAAATCATTCTCCTTAAGAAAATTCTCCATGGCGGACTCATCCATTCGTCCTACATGTATAGTACGATAATTCGCGTCCTCCATCATGCTTTTCCCATACTCGGAAGCTACGGAAACGATATGCCGAACTCCCGCTCTTTCCAGAGCGTCGGAATACATTCTTCCTTCCGTTGTTCCCGATAAAACAAATATTTTTTTCATTCCCCGTACCCTCTCGGTGTCACCATAACATTACCGAGCTTTTTTGTTTTGGAATTTCCGATAAATACCGTGGTAAACATATCCACCTGCATATCCTTCAGTTCGGAAAGACTCATAATCTTTTTCATCTCGCCGTCCCTGCCGATGTTTTCGGCAATTCCGCAGACCGTATCACCGCTCTTTGTTTCCAGAAGTATTTCACAGGCTTTTTGCAGATAATCCTTTCGCTTGTGGCTGGACGGATTGTAAAGCACAATGCAGAAATCACCCTCCGCCGAAGCACGCAGTCTTCTTTCAATCACTTCCCACGGAGTCAGCAGATCACTTAAGCTGATGACACAGAAATCATGTCCCACGGGTGCACCGAGAATCGCCGCGCCGCTGAAAGCCGCCGAAACTCCGGGGATGATTCTGATATCGGTAAAGCCTTCCTTTTCCCCAATTTCAAGCATCGGAGAAGCCATTCCGTAAACTCCCGCATCCCCGCTGCAGACCAGTGCAACGGTCTTTCCGTCTTTCGCGAATTCAATGCATTTCCGGCATCGGTCCGTTTCCATTTTCATACCGTTTGCAAAGAATTCTTTTTCCGGATAACGGTCCTTAATCAGGTCGATATAAGTCTGATACCCTGCGATTACATCGCAGTCGTTCAGAACCGCTTCCGCCTCTTTGGTGATTCCGTCCGCTTTGCCCGGTCCGATTCCGACAACATAAACTGTTCCATATTGATTCTTACTGTTCTTATCTTCCATGTTCATTTTTTATTTCACGTCCATTTTCGAATACTTTCGCCAATCGTTTTTTTCAAATCTCACATGAAATCTTTCTTTTCACGACCGCCGCGGTGATCCCGTCGCCCGTCTGTTTCCTTACAATCAGTTCTCCGCGGTTCATGCCTGCCGCCATTGCCGCACGCTCGCAGACATTTCCGACACCGACCGTACTACGAACGTAGTCCGATTCCGAAAACTCACCATCGATTTCATTTAAAATCTCCGCATCAAAGGTCAGAAAAGGAATTCTGTATTTTGCACTGAAAGCCTTCAGACAGGTCTCCTCTTCCTTTCGGTCAATGGAACAGATTGCATATACTTCCTCTACTTTCATACCGTGTTCCGAAAGCACCGAAAGAAGGAATTTCTCCGCCTCTTTACTGTCCTTTCCTTTTTTCGTACCCACTCCGAGCAGGTAAGGTTTAGGCGATAAAAGCAGCGAATACTCCGCGTCAGCTGTATCCGTCTGGCAGAATTGTCCCGCCGAATCCACAACATCTGCCACAAGCACATCCACGGGCTCCTTTGGAGGAAAATGCTTTACGGAAAGTGTAATTGCCTTTCCTTCTATCGCTTTGGCGGAAACCTTTTTAATTCCGTCCCTGTTTTGAATAATCAGATTCTGTTCCTTTGCAAACAGATCCGCGGAAAACGCATCATTGCCATCGGTGGAGGTTGTAATAACCGGAACGGCACCGATCAGTTCCGCTATGGTCAGTGCGATTTTATTACTGCCTCCGACATGCCCCGAAAGAACCGGAATTACGAATTGTCCGTTGTCATCCATGACGATGACCGGACTGTCCTTCAGTTTATCCTCAGCCACACCGGAGACGGCACGCACGGCAATTCCCACGGCCGAAACATAAATCAGGCAGGCGCCTTCTTCAAAGCCTTCCTTCGTCCATTCGGTCAGGGAAGAAACATTCCTTCCGTCAAAAAGAACCGCCTCTTCCATACCGTTTTCACGGTATTTTTCATTCAGTTTTTCCAGCACTGCTCTCCCTTTTTCGGTAAAGCAAATCGCTCTTTTCTCCATTATTCTTCCGTTCCTTTTCGAAATCCCGTGGTAAAATCGGGCGCATACAGTCTGGACCTTTCGTATCCGTTCTGGGCAACCGCATCTCCGACCAGTATTACGGCAAGATTCCTGATACCCTCTTTTTCACCGGCTTCCTTTAACGTTTTCACCGTACAGAAAACCTTCTTCTCCTCCGGCCAGCTTGCTTTAAAAACGATGGCTGCGGGCGTATCCTCAGGATATCCGCCGGCAATTAATTTTTCCGAAAGACCTTCCAGCATTCCCGCACTTAAATAAATCGCCATGGATGCTCTGTGCGCTGCCAGGCTTTCGATGCTCTCGCCTGTTGGCACTGCGGTTCTGCCTTCCATCCTGGTAATAATCAGGGTCTGGGAAATCCCCGGAAGGGTATATTCCAGATTCAGCGAAGAGGCCGCGCCAAAGCAGGCGCTTACACCCGGCGTGGAATCATATGAAATACCGACTTCGTCAAGTAAGTCCATCTGTTCCCGGACCGCACCGTAAATACTGGGTTCTCCGGTATGAAGACGCACCACTTCGGAACCGTTTTTCTCCGCTTCCTTTATCGCGGAAATCACTTCCTCCAGCGTCATTTCGGCACTGTTATACAGTTTCGCTTCCGCCTTTGCAAATTTTAAAAGTTCGGGGTTCACAAGACTTCCCGCATAGATGATCACATCCGCATTTTCAATCAGTTTTTTTCCGCGCAGTGTAATCAAATCCACCGCTCCGGGTCCCGCTCCGACAAAATGAACCATTTTATTATCCTTCCTTCAGTAATGCTTCCGCTCCGTCCGTCATTCCGAGCAGTCCGTACTCGGTCATGTAAATCATACATTCCACTTCCGTACTGCCCTGTGCACGTGCGTTTAAGTAAAACTGCACACGCTTTGCCAGATAGGAAAAACACTCTTTTTCAATGCCTTCTTTTCGCAGGATTTCATAAGCTTCCTTGGTATTCACGCACTCCAGAATCCCCTGCAATGCTTCATTCGAAGCGCCGAACCGGATTGCTGCCGAAGCAATGATTTCCATACGGCAGTCCGCTTCCTTCGAGTGCGTATTCATGATTCCGCCGGCAACCTTCACAAGCTTGCCCGAATGTCCCGCAAAGAGCATTTTCCGAAATCCGAGCGAGCAGACCATATCCACCGTATCACCGATGTAATTGGCGCATTTTACCGCCCGGTCGATATCATAGCCGTAATTGTCCATCAGAAACTGTTTGCCATAGTTTCCGGGCGAAATTACGGCAATATCATGCCCTTCTTCCTTCTGCTGTCTTAACTCGACAAAAATGGTATCCAGAATTGCCTTCGTACTCATCGGCTCCACGATTCCCGTGGTTCCGATGACGGATATTCCGCCTTCGATTCCGAGACGCGGATTAAAGGTTTTTTCGGCGATTTTTACCCCTTCCGGAGCGGAAATTGTAATCACAAGAGAGTCTGTAAAATCAAAGACCTCCATCACTTCCCGCACTTCTTTTTCAATCATTTTCCGGGGCACGGAATTAATGGCCGCGTTTCCCACAGGCTGGTCAAGCCCGGGTCTTGTCACGGTTCCGATTCCCTCTCCGCCTTTTATGATGACGGATGCCTTTCCGTCATTTTCCTGCTCCGCTTTTGCATAAATCAGAATTCCGTTCGTCACATCGGGATCGTCTCCGGAAAATTTGCGTACCGCACAGGAGACTGAATCCTCGTTCCTTACTATCTCCGAAAGCTCCGTTTTGTATACGATTCCCGCGGGTGTTTCAATGGAGGTTTCTTCCTTGTTTCGTCCGCTTAAAAGCATATACGAAGCCGCCTTTGCCGCAGCCGCGGCACAGCTCCCCGTGGTAAATCCTTTTTTCAGTTCGGTTGAATTTGTGTTTTCCTGCACGTTTTTATCTCTTTTCGGAAGAAAAAATATTGTTCCGACTTTTCTGTTTCAATGCACACTAATTGTTGCTTTCTTCCCTTAGGTTATAGAGAACCGCATTCACAATCGCCGCGGCCACATTGCTTCCGCCCTTTCTTCCGCGGTTTACGATGTAATCCAGATTGCTTTCCACCACCAGTTCCTTTGCGGCTTCCACATTTACAAAACCCACGGGAACACCGATGATAAAAGCCGGACGGTATTGCTTTTGTTCATATGCGTCCATCAGCGAAATAAGCGCAGTGGGCGCATTTCCCACCACATATATTACCGGCCTCTCAATACGCATGGCTCTTTCCATACTGACAAAAGCACGGGTCAGCTGTCTTTCCTTTGCTTCTTTTGCAACATCTTCCTCTGCCATATAGCAGTGGATTTCTCCGCCGTATTTCAAAAGTTCTTTTTTGTTAATCCCGGTCAGAGCCATATTGGTATCCGTCACCACATCCGCCCCTTCGGTGATTAGTTTTTTCAGAACCGGAACCGCATTCTTACTGAAGGTAAGGGTATCCGCATAATCAAAATCCGCAGTCGTGTGAATGCATCTTTTAATCACGGGTTCCTCTTCCGGTGAAAGAACAATTCCTTTCTCCTCTAAAATTTCCCCGATGATTTCAAAGCTCTTTGCTTCAATCAAAGCCGCATTCATCAGTTCGGTATTTATTTTTTTTCGAATGTTCTGTTCGTCCATTTTACCCTGCTCTGTTTCGTTTCTGTTTTTCGTCGAATTATTTTCGCTAAGCGTTTTCACTTATTTACCACGCTCTTTATACTCTCCGCAAGATACTTATTCGCTTCATGATCCTTTACCCCGATGCGGTAATAATACCCTTTCGGATATTCTGCCGGATCGTAAGTACGTATCAGTATTCCTTTTTCCGAAAGTACATCCGCAATCTCTTTTTCTGCCTGAAAGAACAGGAAACAGGAATCGCTTTCAAACACCCTCATTCCGGCCTCTGTCAGTTCCCTGATAAGATACTCCCTTTCCTCTTTCAAATGACTTGCAAGACTACTTAAATATTCCGCATCTATTGAAAACGCAATGCCCTTTTTGAGGATATACTCCGCCGGAACGGATAAATTCCATTCCGGAAGCTGTTTCTTTATTCCGCAAATGATTTCTTCGTTTCCGAGCAGATATCCCATCCGAACGCCCGGCAGTGCAAGAAATTTGGTATAGGATTTCAAAATTAATGTTTTCGGGTATTGTTTTATGAGTCTGCCTGTATCTGTAGTCCGATTCGTCTGATCGGAAGTCTTTCCTTCCTGTAATTCATAATTCAGATACCGGTCACTCAGAAGTGTAAAGCTCTCATCCAGAACAACATAGATTCCTTCCCTGTTGGCAATCATAAGCAGTTCATTTAAAGTCTTCTCATCAAACATTTTCCCCGTAGGATTCCACGGATTACAGAGAAAAATGATTTCCGGTTTGATCCATTCTTCCGGAATCTTTTCGAAATCCCGGGCCGTCGGAAGAAAACCCTCTTCCTCAATTGTTCTGTAGCGAAGTACTTCGCAATGTTCCTGCAAATCCAGAACATAATCATATCCGGAATAGCCCGGCACAAACAAAACCGCACTCTTCGGATTTACGTATCGTACTACACCTGTAAGCAGTTCCGAAGCACCGTTCCCTGCAAGGACGCAGTCAGCCGGAACATTCTCCGCTTCTCCGATTACGGTGCGGATTTTTCTCTGTTCCGGGTCCGGATACCTGTCGGAATCCGCAAGGCCCTCTGCGCCCGCTTCGATCAGTTCACGCACCGGCGCAAACGGATTCAGGCTTACCGAAAAATCATATATGTAATTCTTTTGATAAGTATCACCGCCGTGTCTCATATTTTCCCTGTTTTGTAGTCTTTTCCACGTTTCTGTCTTCCGGAAGAATTCCTCCGGCAGGATTATCTATGCTGCCACCAGCATCAGAGCGATTACCCCCGCCGAAACGGCCACAAACAGAAGCCAGGTAAGGTCTTCCGTAACGAACATCAGCTTATGGGACCGTATAATATCGTCAATTTCCGCGTTTCTTAACGCCTCGCCGATTACCGGTTTGTTTACAAGCTTTCCGCCGTACATATGACTTCCGCCGAGCGCCAGTCCGAGCGCTCCCGCACACACGCTTTCCGTCTGTGCGGAATTGGGACTTTTATGCGCTCTGCGGTCCCTTTTCCGGATTTTTGCCGCCTGCTTCGGCGAATACTCTTTTGAACCGATCCGTAGCAGTCCGCAGGAGGCAATCATAAGAATCGCACTGATTCTTGACGGAATATAATTCAGTACATCGTCCAGTTTCGCAGCCGTCTTTCCGAAATATTCATACCGCTTATTCCGATAGCCGATCATGGAATCCATAGTGTTCACGGCCTTGTACAATACTCCGGAAACCGGCCCTCCGATTGCCAGATAAAGGAATGGTGCCGTGACTCCGTCCGAGGTATTTTCGGCAACGGTTTCCACCGCTGCTTTAATGATTTCTTCCTCGTTTAAGTGTTCCGTATCTCTTCCGACAATCATCGAAAGATTTGTTCTTGCCTCTTCCAAATCATTCTTCTTCAGAGACTTATATACTTTCTTGCTCTCTACACAGAGGCTCTTCGCTGCCAGAAAATAGCAGGAAAGAATGATTTCCAGCGCCATTCCGAGAAACGGATGAATCCGGTATCCCCAGTACATCAATGCCGTTGTCAGACCGGTTGTAACCGTAATTACAATCAGGCAGAGAAAAAGTCCTTTTACAAATTCGGCTTTTTCTTTCTTTCCGGCTTTCCCGTCGCTTTCTTCGCCCTTTGCCCTGGAATTTGATTCTTCCGAAGCGGCATCTTCCTTTCCGAGAAAACCCTTCTCCAGTGCCGCAATCAAAGCTCCGATCCACCGGATCGGATGAGGCAGCCTGTGAGGATCTCCGACAATCCGGTCAAGAATGATGGCCAGCGTTAATGCGATTGTATGATAAATCAGTAATTCTCTCATTTTCCAGGTTAAAACGAAGCAAATATCCTTCCAGGTTCTTCGTCATAAAATCATAGTACTCTCTTCCCGTAAGCGTGCTCATAACTGCCATAATGTTTCCGCCGTGACAGATGATTCCGACGTTTTCACAGTCTCCGGAATTCTTAAGCACCTCCGTAAATCCCGCATTGCTTCGTCTGATAAAATCTTCTCTCTTTTCCCCATTCGGAAAACAGCTCGTTCCTTCGCTGTCAATCCATTTCTGATAAGCCGGTTCGTCCTTCAGCTCTTCGTAATTTTTTCCTTCAAAATCTCCGAAATCGATTTCCGCCAAGTTCAAATCGCGATAAATATCAATTTCCGGAAACAGCACCATTGCCGTCTCCACGGCACGTTTCATCGGACTCGATGCGATATAAATATCGTTTATCCCTGTCTGATCAAAACCTGCCAGCGACCGGATTTGTTCCGCTTTTTCCTTTATCTCGGCAATGCCTTCCGCACTCAGGGACAGATCCGTTCTCGATCCGATATATCGTTTTTCAATATTTGCCCTCGTTCTGCCGTGGCGCAGAAGAAGGACAGATTTTGTATTGCTCATGATCTCCGAAATCCCCCCAAATACTACAGCATCCGAAATCACAGCAGATGCGTAAACTTAAGCACACCCAGAAGAATCGCCGCAAGTATACAAAAATCACTCTCAAACACGGTCACAAAATATCCCGCGGTATCTCCGGTTACCCCGCCGAATTCTTTTATCATCTTACTTTTGTAGTACAATACAAAGAATCCGCCGAAACAGATTTCCGGAATCGCAAGCCGGAAGTCCGCGACCGCCGTACCGGCAATTCCCAGAACCAGCTGTATGATCAGAAATACCAGATCGCCCGTATTCTTCCCTTTGGTTTCATTTACCAGCATACCGTCCTTCTTTGCCTTCGGAAGCGTCAGCGCCAGAATACCGCTTAAAGCTCTTGCGTTAACAAATAAAATCCCCAGCGCAATCAGTGTGCGGACATTTCCCCACATCATAAAGAGGCACAAAGAAAGCCCGAAGAAAATCACTCTCGTCACAATTCCGATGACTGCAAAGGAACCCGCATGCGGATCCTTCAGAATTTCCAGCTTCTTCTCTTTCTCCGCATAGGAACTCAATGCATCCTTTGTATCCATATAGCCGTCCAGATGAAAACCACCGGTAATCAGAACCGGAATCAGAAGTGCCAGAATTCCGGACACCCAGAACGGAAGACCAAACAGATAGAACAAAAGCCCCACTCCGACGACAAGGGCTCCCGTAACGGCTCCCACCCACGGAAAAAAACAAAGACTGTGTGCCATATCTTCTTCCTTCCACTCAAAACGCGGCATGGGTATTCTCGAATACAGGCTGAAGGAAACAGCCATCCATCTGAAAATCTTCATCTAATCATCCTGTCCGAAATTGCTTTTACTTTCTCATTTACCAGATTCAGAATCCGGATATAATTCATCGTTTCTTCGTCAAATGTACTGTCCGGTTCATACTCGGTACTCACCACAACCAGGCAGTGTACCTGCTCCGCCAGTGAACGTATTTCCGCGGTAATCTCTTCCGCGAAACTTCTCTCTTTCGATGCCTTTAGCGCCTCTACCGAAGCAGTCCGCTCCTCCCCGGATTCCTCCGCAGAAGGATTTTTTTCCGCTTCCGCGCTTCCATCCTTCAGAAAACCTCTTAACTCACTTCTTTTCGGATTGTCATAAATTTCATTCCCGACCAGATTCGAAAGACACTCTAAAAGCACGGTGGTCTTTTCCGGCTCTTCGATCATCGGCGGAAGTTTTAAAAGCCCGTAAAGCAGTTCCACCGTTTCGAAACCTTTTCCCTCGCGCTGCTTTCTGTGCTTTTCCACACGCGCCCTGCCGGCCTCGTCTATTACCTTCATGGTGGCAACATAAACCTTATGCTCATCCGCCATGGAAACGGCCAGTTCCTCCGCCCGCAGGGATTTGCCGCTGTTCGGTTTTCCGAGAACGAAACAAATCATTTTTTCACAAACCTCTCGTACTGCCTGATCTCCGTATCGGAAAAGACGGTTCCGCTTTTGTAGAGGTCAAAAACCATATCCAGAATCGGGAACAGAAGCACCGCACCCGTTCCTTCTCCGAGCGCCATTTTTCCGTCAATCACGGGGCTTAACCCAAGATCATTCAGGCAGGCTTCACATGCCCTTTCCCTTCCTCTGTGGGACGCTATCATATATTCCTTCGTACCCGGGCAGATTCTTTGTGCCGTAAGGGCTGAAACAGCCGAAATAACGCCATCAATTACCACAGGGGTATGGAACATAGCACAACCGGTAAAAAAGCCCGTTAAAGCCGCTAAATCGAGTCCTGCAACCGAACAAAGTGCCCGGAAGGCAAATTTCTGTCCTTCGCGTTCCTGTCGGTTCAGTCCGTGCAATGTAAGTGCATCCTCCACAACTCTGATTTTTCGAAACAGACCTTCGTCCGAAAGTCCGGCGCCTCTTCCCGTAATCTTTTCCGGATTTTCCCCGGTCAGCGCACAGTAAAGTGCTGTAGTGGTTGTGGTATTTCCGATTCCCATTTCACCGGTTGCCACAATTTGGAACCCTTCTTTCGCACAGTATTCGGCAATTTTCATTCCCGCTTCGATGGCTGCAAGACATTCCTCTTCCGTCATGGCGGGTTCTTTTGTGATATTTCCGGCACCCTTCTTTACCTTCCGGTTCCACACACCTGGAATTTCCTCGTCGCAGTCGATTCCGACATCTACGGGTAAAATCGTTAACGGATACCCCTTCGTCAAAACCGCCACGGTGCTTTTCCCCTGTCCCAACAACTCCGCCACCTGCTTTGTCACTTCTTTCCGGGTCTGGGAAACTCCCTCTTCCACAACCTTCGTATCGGCGCAAAAAACCGCCAGAACCTTTTTTGATAAATCTTCGGGTTCTTCGCCCCTTGCCGCACCGATCCGGCAGATAATTTCTTCCAGATCTCCCATTCCGTCAATGGGCTTGGCAAGACTGTCCCAGTGCGCCTTCATCTTTGCGTATATTTCTGATGAGGGTTCCTCGATTTTTATTGAAAATAATTCTTCTTTCGTCATTTCGTTTTTCCGATTTTCATTCGCCCGTTCTTTTCTGCTTTACTCTGTGCTTTCTGTTCGATTCAAAGAAGGTCATTCACTCAATCCGAGAATTTCATAGATTTTTTTCATATCGAGCGCATTTCGCATCTCTTTCGCAAGCAATTCATACTGCGCCTCTTTGTAGTCGGCATAATCCGAAACCGAATCCGTTTCGACGCTCACGCCCTTCTTTTTCGCAATCGCCTCAAGAATGCCCTTCAGAATCTCTTTCCTGTCAAAAAGCCCGTGAATATAGGTTCCGTAAACATTCTCACAACAGTAACCGGTTTTTCCGGAAGTAAATTCCAAAAGTTCTCCCGAAACCTCCGTACTGCCCATATGGATTTCGTACCCTTCCACCATGTAGCCTTTCAGCCCTTTAAAAATTCCCGATGCACCAAGTACTTCTCCTTTGAACAGCTCCTGCTTTTTCTCTTTTCCGAGAACCGTTTCTACGGGTAACAGCTTCAGCCCCTCTTCCGTCACGGCACTTTTCGGACTCTCTCCGTCTGTTTCCACTCCTTTGAATCCATCTCCGAATGCCGGACCGTTTCCCTTCGATTCACCTGCCTGAAACTCCACACCCTCGGGATCCGCCACGCTCTCCCCGAGCATCTGGAAGCCGCCGCAAATACCGAGAATTGCGCATCCTTCATCCTTCTTTCTTTGAATCAGCGTATCAAAGCCTTCCGCCTTCAGCCATTTCAGATCGTGAATGGTATTCTTGCTTCCCGGCAGAATCAAAAGATCCGGATTTCCGAGTTTTTCCGGCTTTTTTACAAACCTGACTCCCACTCCGGGAACCTGTGAAAACGGATAAAAATCCGTAAAATTCGAAATATAAGGCAGGCGAATTACCGCTACGTCTATGACATCATTTTCCGTACCTGTCGATTTACCGAGCTTCTCCGCAAGAGAATCCTCATCATCGATATCCAGATTCATGAATGGCACAACACCCAGAACATCCACGCCTCCGCGCTCTTTCAGAAACGAAACGCCGGAATCGAAAAGACTTTTATCGCCCCGGAACTTGTTCACAATGAGTCCCTTTACGCGGTCTCTTTCGTCTTTTTCCAGAAGATCGAGTGTTCCGAGAAGTTGCGGAAAAATACCGCCCCTGTCGATATCACCCACCAGAAAAACCTTGGCGTCAAGAAGCTTTGCAAGCCCCATATTGACGATATCGTCCTTCTTTAAATTCATCTCAACCGGAGAACCCGCGCCCTCGACAACAATAATATCCGCATCCTCCGAAAGCTTTTCAAAAGCTTCCAAAATCGCTGGAATATACTCCGTTTTCTTTGCAAAGTATTCCGATGCCGTCATATTTCCCTGCACCGTACCATTTATTATCACCTGCGAACCGGTTACGCCCGTGGGTTTTAAGAGAATCGGATTCATAAAAAACTCGGGCAATCTTTTGCAGCATTCTGCCTGCACCACCTGCGCACGGCCCATCTCTTTTCCATCCCTCGTCACATAGGAATTCAACGCCATATTCTGGGACTTAAAAGGCGCAACACGGTATCCGTCATTCGTAAAAATCCGGCAAAGTCCGGAAGCGATAATGCTCTTTCCCGCATTCGACATAGTGCCCTGAATCATGATGACGCAGGGTCCTGTAGATTCATTACTGTTGTTCTCTAACCGGAGTTCCCTTCCATGACCGTTCTTCTCCTCTAAGCCGATTCTGCTCTTCACCGGCACGGCTTCACCACTCTCCAACGCCGACTTCTCCGGCTCACATTTTCCACTCTCCGCTGAATTTCCCTCCATCCACGGCACCGTACCGACAGGAGAAATATCCTCGCCCTCAATTCCGTACAGCTTCCGGATAAAATCCTCTTTGAAGATTTCCCGGGGAGTTCCGACTCCGAGTATTTTTCCTTCTCCCATGGCAACCACGGTATCGGAAACGCGCATGGCAATTTCCAGTTCATGAAGAGACATCACGACGGCCATTTTTTTCTCTGCCGCAAGCTGCCTTATCATCTGAAGAAGATCCAGCTTATAGCGGATATCGAGATAGGATGTCGGCTCATCGAGAATCAGCACCTCGGGTTCCTGGCAAACCGCCTTTGCCAGTAAAATGCGCTGTTTCTGTCCGTCACTTAACGTCATATATTCCCGGCCGGCTAAGTCTGCCGTATTGGTCAGTTTCATGGCGTCCGCAACGATTTTTTCATCGTCCGCCGAAAGAATTCCGAGTGCTCCCGTATACGGATAACGTCCGGTTTTCACGACCTCTTCGCAGGTCATCAACTCGGGACGGATTCTCTCCGTCATTACCATGGACATCTTTTTTGCGGCATCCTTTAACGAAAGATTTTCGCTGTTTTCTCCGCCGAGATAAATGACTCCGCCCTTTTTCTTAATCTGTCCCGTAAGCGTTTTTAAAAGCGTGGATTTGCCGCATCCGTTGGGTCCGATCAGTGTCAGAATTTCCCCTGCTTTCACGGAAAGACAGATTTGCTCCATCAGCACTTTGTTGTATCCGATGGCCAGATTTTCCGATTTGATTTGTTCCGTCATTCCGCCCCGCTCCTGCTCTTACGTCTTAACATCATTACAATTACAACAGGTACCAAAAATACTGCCGTGACGGAGCTGATGCTTAACTCCGCCGGTGCAAATACCGTCCTTGCGATTCCGTCGCAAAGCAGCGTAATTACCGCTCCTCCGAGAAAACAGGAGGGAATCATCGCCCACGGCGAGGATGTTTTGCAAAGGGATTTTACAAGATGGGGAATCGCTATTCCGACAAAAGAAATCGGGCCCGCAAAGGCCGTCACGCAGCCGGCCAAAAGGCTTGATGCGATGACAAGCGCTACGCGAAGCGCCTTCACGTTCACGCCCATATT
>Ga0247611_10004342_pt1 | contig 19759 bp, 15 predicted proteins | sample 177DNAGHGhighgp2_FD_192422 | JGI IMG/M metagenome (GOLD analysis project Ga0247611, IMG submission 192422) | Sheep rumen microbial communities from Palmerston North, Manawatu-Wanganui, New Zealand - 1770 DNA GHGhigh gp2 | ecosystem: Host-associated > Mammals > Digestive system > Stomach > Rumen...
TTTTATCCTTATTGCTTTTTTTATAATTAATAACCTTACCGATAACATCAGCAATTGATACTAGCTCAAGTGGAGTTTGGTGGTCTCCTACAATATATAATTTATCATTTTTTATTTTTCTTACTCGATGTAATACAAATGATAAATCCTTTCTTCTGTAAAATAAAATATCTCCTACCTTAGGATTTAAATCAAATTTTTCTAGAGTAACTACATCACCATTTTTTAAAAGCGGCCTCATTGATGTACCTCTAACAGGAAAAGAAAATGTTTTATTTTCCTCAAATGCTTCAAGCATTAAAGGATAAAATTTTTCAACCTTAATCATTATAAATGCCACGCTTTTTTAATTCATCAATGAATTCTTCAATATCATTTTTTAAAATATCCTTTGATGCATTATATTCCTTTGACATTAATTCTAATATTTCTTCTTTATTCTTTCCATCCTTTAATTTTTCAAAAATAAAAGCTCCAGTTTCATTAATATTAAATATTTTACTAAAATTAACATTATTGTTACCTGTAGGAATAATCATATATTCTCCTGCAACCTTTTTTAACATAAAATTATTATTTATTTTCATAATCACTTATTATCCTTTCTTCTATAACCTCAAATGCTTCACGCTCCATATTACAACCATAATAATATATTGGAAGTTCTAGCATCTTATCGATTATTTTTTCCCATTTTCCTTTATTTTTCTCAAGTGGGACAGATATTTGTTCTAATAATAGCTTAAAAGCCTTAGTTTTATTAATTTCTACTATTATATTATCCTTTGATTGAAATAAAAAAACGATACAATTTAATTTAGCTTCAATATTGTTTTGTCTCATGTGCTTACCACACCATGGGTTTGGTGATATATATAATTCATTATTATTTAATGTAATAATATTTTTATCGTCATTTATAACTGTTGCATTACCATATTTTTCCCAAAGCCTTCTATGTGTTGATTTACCTGTGCCACTTTTAGCACTAAATGCGATACCTAAATCATTATATTTAATTGTAGATGAATGGAAATAAATAGAATCTGTATAATCTGTAATTAAATAATTAATTGCATATTGAGTTAATAAATATTCATCTACAAATTTATTATTTTTATCATTATATATTTTTATATATTTATCATCATATAAAATATATGCATAATAATTATTATTTAAATCCTTTTGATGCTGAATTATAATATTTCCTATTTTATATTTATCAAAATATTTTGTTCTTACAATAGGTTCATTTAATTTTAAATTAAAATCATCAAATGTAGAATCAATTTTCGCATCAACATTCGAAGAATCATATTTATAATTAGCTAATGAAATAAATTCTTTTTCATATATTAAATTAATATCAATTATTAATGAAGCTATTTTAATAACCATATCATTATTCACCTATTTTTAATTCTATCATAATATTTAAATAATTTAATAATTAATTATTAAAAATTGCAAAAAGTATGGAAAAACCATACTTTTATAATATATATTCTTTTACTTTAACTGTTTCCTTTTCTTTATTATAATTTCTAAAATATATTATAGATTTAATTATTTTTAAATTCTTAATATCCTTAAATATATCCTTAACAGTCTTTTCATATAAATCTAATTGTGGTGAATATTTTTCTTTTAATGTTAATTCAAATATTGAATCATCTTCTATATATTCAGCACAATCCGATTTATAATCAATTATTTTTATTTCATTATTATTTATTAATAATAAATCAATTGAACCATTAGATATTAAATTATCTTCCTTTAGATAACTAAATGTTAATTCTGGATATAATTTATAATTATAATAATTATTATTTTTATAATATTTATTAGTTTCTATTAAGCATACCTTAATAAATCTATAAAATGAATCATAATCATTAATATCATCTATATTTTCAGCTAAAGCTTTATTTATTGATTTTTCTATATCATTATTTAAAACTAATAATTCTAAAGCTCTATGTAATACTGTACCTAATATATTACCTACTGGTCTATCGGAATTAAAATTATTATTTTTATATTTTTCTCTAGTTTCAGATTTATTATTTTCTAATGATGATGGAGATATTATTTTTAAAGAGCTATCATCAATTAAATAATTATTATTTTTTATTTTATAATCATCTAAATCTTTTTTATTATCGTCTTCAAAATCATTATCAATTTCAATTGAATCAAGCTTATCTATTTCATATTCATCAGAGCTAAACATTCCTGTATTAGATTTTGTTTTAAAGAATATAAATGCTTCTTGTGCTCTTGTTGCGGCAACATATTCTAATCTATTTATTTCAAGCTTATCATCTAATTCTAGATTTGATAATAATATTTCATTTAAGAATAAATCTCTTAAATATAAAATATTATCTTTATACCACTTATTATTATCTTTAGACTTATCATCAAAAAGCCAGATACAAACAGGTGCCTCTAGCCCCTTTGATTTATGTACATTAATAATTTTTACAGCATCAGCATCCTCATCAGTCAATGATTCATATTCTACATATAAATCTGGATCTAAATATTTTCTAAATTCTTTAGATAATTCATTACCATTTAAATAATCTCCTGCAAATACAGTTTCAACCATTTGATAAAGCTTTGATGAAATTGAATTTAGCATATAATCCCATTCTATACTATTTTCCTTTACAATCCAATTTAAATGCTTAATCAAATAAATTGCTATACCATATGCTGATTTATGCGCAGTTTCTTGCTTCAATTTATTATAATATGAATTTAATAATTTATTTTCATCTTCACATCCAAGACCAACAAATTTATCATTAAACACATTTTTTAATACTTCATATGCCATTTGCCTAGATTTTGGTCCTCTCGTATTTAATGATTCAAATAATAATACGAAGCATCTAATAGGAAATAATAAATAAAATTTACTTTCACCACTAACCATAGTTGGTATATTATTATCATTTAATATCTTGACATATTTAGGCATAACCTTATGATCCTTTAAGATAATCATGATGTCTTTAAAGCTTATATTTTCATATTTACCATTTTTTCTAACATGCTTATTCTTCTTTAAATATTTGATTAATTTAACTAACGAATCTTCCTTTGATTCTCCTGCTTCAAATTTATAAAATCCAGTTAGATTTTCACTACAAATTTCTCCTAGATTAATAATATTCTTATTTGCTGGAAGCATACATGAATATTCATTTTTATTTGGATCAGTTAATAATAATGTAGGCTTACTATATACATTATTAACATAATCTAATATTTTGCTATTAGATCTAAAATTAATATCTAATTTATATATTTTACAATTATTCTTATCAGCATCAAATTCATCCATTGTTGTCTTATATAATTCTGGTTCAGCACCTCTAAATCTATAAATAGATTGTTTAGGATCACCAACTAAAAATAATGCTGAATCATTAGGAAATAATCCATTTAATTTTGTTAATTTTGATGCGATATTATATTGCATATGATCAGTATCCTGATATTCATCAATATAAATATGCTTATATTTATTATGTAATTTATTACATATTTCTTTATTATCTAATAGCTTCATAGCTAGATATATAGCTTGATTATTAGTAATATTAATATGATCATTTGAAATATAATCTAAATATAATTCATATATTTCATAAGCATATTTTAATGCTAAATTGTTATAACAAACATTTAATTTCTTTTTAGCTAATAAAAATTTATCCTTAGCTTCATCAATTAAAGCTTTTATATTATTATATTGTTCTTTAGCACCCTTTAAATATAATTTAGAATTAAAAATATTAGATTTTGCTGTAAAAGATACGCTTTCTAATAAATTTTTTGGCGTAATAGATTCATCATTAAAAATGATGTAATCCTTATTAAACAATCCTTCTAATGTAGTACCCTCTTTAGCTATATTTAATAAATCATATTTGTTATTATCAACTATATTTTTTATTTCTGTAATATAATTTAGCATTTCATTATAACAATTATTTGGATCATATGATTCTTTATAAATATTATCAAAAGGAATCTTATCTACATATTCTACTAATGTATAATAATAATTTTTAATTTTTTCAGAAATTTCATATTTAGTTTTATTATAAATATCAAATTTATGCCAATCCTCAAAGCCTCTAAAATATTTATTAGATATATAATTTATTCTTGTAAAATCATCCTCTAATAATTTAAAATCTGGAGATAATGATGCATAAATAGAATTTTCTCTTAATATATCTATACAAAATTTATGTATAGTTGAAATAGTCATTAAATCAATAGTATTTAAATGAGGACTTTTTATTTTATCTAATTCCTCTATTATGCTTTCTCTTAATTTTTCAGCACTCTTATTAGTAAAAGTTATTGCCACTACCTCACTTGTCTTAACGCCATTTTCAAGTGATTCGATGATTCTATGAACCAAAGAATATGTTTTACCGGCGCCAGCTCCAGCGATGACAAATAAATTTTTATTATCAATTAAAAGCTCTTCTCTTAGCTTCATTTCCTTTTCTTTAATATCCATTTTATTTACCATCCCTTATGAATTTGAAACAAATATCATGATAATTACAATAATCACAACTAATATCATCTTCATATTTTTTCATATTTTCTAAATATTTTTCATTATTTAGATATGGAATAATTATTTCATCAATTCTTTCAAATTCATCCTTTAATCTTATTTCTTCATCCATATAAATATTTGATTTAGATGCAAAAGGATAAAAATAAACAAATGAATCAATAATTATTTTTTCATAATCAAAATCAAATAATTTTTGATTAGAATTTAAAATAATAAAAGGATAAAAAATATGCTGTAAATATGTATTTTTATCTTTAGTATGATATTTACCAGTTTTATAATCTATGATTCTTAAATGTAGTGTTTGATTATCTAAATAACCATCAATTCTATCTACTACTCCACTTAAAATTATATTCTTATATAATACATTTAATTTTTTTAAATCATATTCACAGGCAAGAATTTGATATCTATTTTCATTTAATTCTACTATTAAATCATTTATACATGATATAGTTAGCTTTTTCATGTCATCTATTTCATTTTTATAAACAGTTTTATTTTTAATTAAATTAATATTAGTTATCTCATCTATTGCCTTTTTAAAGCATTCATCATATATTTTTTGATTAAAATAATAATTTTTATTATTTATAAATTCATTATTTACATATAATTCCATTATTCTATGGAAAAATGTTCCTTTATTATTAGCTTCTAACCATTCATATTCATTTAATTTAGGATATGATACATCATTAATCTTTTTCAAATATTGATAATAATATTTATAAGGACATGATATTAATGAAGATAGGGCAGATGGAGATAAGCTTAAAGGACGCTTTTCTTTTTCATCTTTTTTTATAATAACTTCATCTATATTTTCATCTATATGCTTATTATTAGATTCAATATCTAATGTAATATTACCATTATTATAATCATCGATTTCTAATTCATTTTCATCTATATTAATGTCAAATTCATTAAATTTAATATTATTATTAAAGATATCATATCTATTAATTTTAATTATTTTATTATCATCATTTTTATATTCATTATATTTATTTAAAAAATAAATAGATGGGGCAGATGGTCTAAAATCAATTTTATTATATGATGAATAAGACATATAAATATCTACATTAGAATTATTAAGACAATAATTTAAATTATCTTCTATATTTAATTTTAAATTTTTCATTAAATGTAATGTCTTATCATTACCTAATATATTATCATATTTATTTACATCAATTATAAATGGATTTTCAGTAGATATTATGTTCATATAATTTTGACTTAATCCAATTATAAATAAATGTTTTCTTAATGAAATTAATTTATTTATTTTAGATATAACTAATCCATCTTGTGTATCTGATTCTGAATATTTTAAATTAGATAATTCATCTATAATTGTATCAATTGAATTATCATAATTTAAAATATATTTAATATGTCTAATCTTAGTTTGTAATGACAATATTTCAAGCTTTGAATTGATATATTTAAATGAAAAATCAATTAATTTATCATAATCTATTTGATTATCATATATATCAATTAAATCATTTAAAAATTCATATAAATTTTGTTTATTTTGATCATTTTTGATTGATTCAATTAATAATTTAGTTCTTTCTCTTGTTTCACCTACTATTATTTCTGGGAAATAAAATGTAGAATAAAATTCATCTAAATATATTGTGTTTAAACCTTTATTTTTTAATATTCTTTCTAAATAATCATATCTAAAATTATTTTTAAAATAATCTAAGACATCTAATATAAATGAAATAATATTTGTAGATTTAGCATGAGCTGAAGACATAGAATATTTTATATTTCTATTATCTAATTCAGCTCTAATAAAATTTTCATAAATGTCATTTGTATATAATATAGAACAATTATTAATTGGTAGCTTCTTTTCATCAATTATATCTAATACATTTAATATTTCATTATATATTCCATAACAATTATAAAAGCCACAATAATTATTATTAGATTTTATTGGATTAATATTATTAATATCATTAAAAATATTATGAATTATTTTATTTTCTAATTTAGTTAATTCTAAATCATTTAATAAATATAATTTTGAATTAAATTTATATTCATTTAATTTATATAAACCACATATATAATCTAATAAATGATTTTTTTCTAATTCATTATAATAATCATTTAATAATTTATCATATTCCATTTCATAAATTGCTGAATAATCATTTGATTCATTCATTCTATAATCATTTAATACAATTAAAAGCTTCTTTACAGCCCCAATTGTATTAATATCTTTTGATTTATATTTATTTTTCTTAATTAAATTAAATAATATATATGCTGCCTCATTATCATCAATAAGCCTATAATCTAATATATTATTTTCTATCAGCATTCTTAATGTTAATACTTCATAATTTAGAATAATTTCATTATTTAAATTTAAGCTTTGTATATATCTTCTACCATTTAAAATATTATTACAAAGAAAGATTTTTTTATCTAAATTCATAAGGTCCTCCAACGATAATTCAGTTAATTATATTATACATTATATAGCATTAAAATTTTATCTATTTTTAAGAAAAAAATGATGAATTTTTAATTAAAAATCCATCATTATGATTTTGTTATTCATTATTGATTTCTTTCATTTCCTCTTTATGCTTTTTTAGCTCTTTTAATTCATTTTCAACTCTTTTTTGTTCTTTATATTCTTTTATTTCTTCTTCGCGCTCTTCAGCTATTCTTTGAACACCAGGTATTACATTTACTACTGGCACCTTTGCTAAAAATGGTGAGAATACACTGATTAGAGCTTCTACAGCCTCAAGGATAAAGCCTACCCCTAATAAATAAATGTGAGTTAAGAAATGCTCTGCGTTTTCTTCTGGTTCAATTAATAATAAAATTGAGAAGATTATTTCTGCAAGAGCGAATGCTAAATTAATAATTGAGAAAGCCTTTCTTTCATGTATTTCATGTAAGCCTTCATTTATTTCCATTGTTGAATTTACTACTGTAGCAACTGCCCACATGACACTTACCTTATAAACATTTTCATGGAATTTAGTTAATATTAATACACCTACAGCTATTGTAAAGATTGCTGTACCCATATGGTTATGGGATTCTTTATATCCCCTATCTACTATTTCCTTCATCAATTCTAATAATGAAACTAATAATATATCAATACCTACTATTAGATAGATATAATTATCAATTTTTTCATTTAATACTAATATTAAAATACCACCAATTAAATAAAATAAGGTTTTAAATATTGATAATCCTCTTGCGATTTTTAATATTTTTTTAAGTGTTAAATCTAATACATTTGCCATATTATTTATCCCCTTAAATAATTTCGAATATATTATAAAACAATTTATAAAAAATAAAAAGCACCGAAGTGCTTTAAATTAATCAGATAAATCTATATCCTCAGATATCATTATTTTATATTCAGGATATATTTCTAATATATCTTTTAATATTAATTCTTTAACCTTAGATGCATCTACGTCAAAGCTAAATACAACATCAAATCTCATATATTTTTTATTCTTATCTATGAAAAAGCCATGGAAGCCTAAAACACCAGAATATTTTAATACAATACCCTTTATATTATTTCTAGCATTAACTGCTTCTTCATCATATATATTATGTGAATAAACACTAATACCTGATAATATAATATTTGTTTTATTAAATACATTAGATTGGATATTTCTTGTCATTTTATCTATTTCAGCTGCCGTTAAATCCTCGTTCACCTCAATATGAATAGATGCATAATCCTTATTAGGACCATAATTATTAACAAAAAGATCATATGCGCCTAAGACACCTGGTTCTTCCATTACGATCTTTTTAATATTTTTTGATAAATCAGTGTCGATTCTTTTTCCTAAAATATCATCTATAGTTTCAATCATCATTTCAATACCAGATTTAATTATAAATAATGAAATAATTATACCTATATATGCTTCTAGTGATACACCTGTTGTAAGAGTAATAATTGCACATATTAATACAGATGATGATAATATTGCATCAAATAATGCATCCTTTCCTGAGGCTCTAAGTGAAGTAGAATTAGCTTTTTTACCCTGCTTCATTACATATAATCCTAAAATAATTTTAACAACTACAGCTACACCAATTAATATTAACGAAACAACAGAATAATTTGATGCTTCTGGGTTAATTATTTTTTTAACAGATTCTACAAGCGCAGTTATACCAGCATATAAGACAATTGCTGAAACAATCATAGCACTTAAATATTCTATTCTACCATATCCTAAAGGATGTTTTTTATTTGGTTTCTTGCCAGCTAGCTTAGCACCTACTATAGTTATAACACTAGATAGAGCATCAGATAAATTGTTAATAGCATCTAATATAACTGCAATCGAATTTACAATTAATCCAACAGTAGCTTTTAATCCTGCCAATAGCACATTAACAATAATACCTAAAAAGCTAGTTCTAACAATTATTTTACTCCTAGTTTTATCATCCATACTAATACCTCTATTATATTATTTATTTAATTCCTCTTTTACTCTTTCGATAAATTTTAAAGGCTTTTCCATAGGACCAAATCTATCTACGACTTCACCTTTTTTATTGATTAAAAATTTAGTGAAATTCCATTTGATTGATTTAGCTTTACCTTTTTCATTTTGAGTAATAAGCCATTTATATAATGGAGATGCATTATCTCCTTTAACATCAATTTTTTTGAATCTATCAAATTTTGTATTAAATTTTAATGAACAAAATTGATTGATATCCTCATCTGAGCCTGGAGCCTGATGCATAAATTGGTTACATGGGAAATCTAGGATTTCAAATCCTTTTTCATGCAATTCTTCATACATTTGTTCTAAAGCATCATATTGTGGTGTAAATCCACATTTAGTTGCGGTATTAACAATTAATAATACCTTACCTTCATATTTTTTTAAGCTTACTTCTTCACCCTTTTGGTTTAATACATTAAAATCATAAACTGTCATTTTGTTTTTCTCCTTTTATTTTTAATGCAAATTCTTTTGCTGCAGGTATTCTATTTTTTATATTTAGCATATGGGCATAAAAGTAATCTTTTCTTACTATTATACCATTATTCTTTAATACTTTCTTTAAAGATCTAACTGTTCTTCTAGACCAGTTGCTAGTAGTAAATAAAATAACCTCATCAACATCATCTTTTTTTAGATTAGATGCATATTCCTTTAATTTAGCATCCATTACATTAGCGTATGGCGCTCCACCCAAAAATAATATTTGAACATGCTCATTCAATTTGTTTTCGTCAATTATAGATATAGCATCTATTTCTAGCGCTTCTGCAATAGCATTTGCAATATCTTTTGTATGTCCTAATTTAGATAAATATCTAACTGCATATCTCATTATTTTTTATCCTTATCATAATCTAATATTTTATATAATATTTTATACATAAAAATTGCTTCTTCTGGTGTTAAATTAAATTCTTCAGCAATTGATGGTGGAACATCTATTGCTAAATCCTTTAATTTATTTCCTTCATCTGTTAATGTAATAATAATATTTCTTTTATCTTCATTAGATTTTTCAATTAATATATAATTTTTCTTTTTTAATCTTTGTAATACTGGAGTTAATGTATTTGTTTCAAGACGTAATTCTTGACATAAATCCTTTTCATTAACAGTCTTTTTTTCCCACATTACCATCATTACAATATATTGTGTATATGTTAAATTAAGCTTATCTAATAATGGCTTGTATTTTCTTAATATTTTATTAGAAACTGCATATGTAGGAAAGCATAATTGATTTTTTAATAATAAAGAATCATATTTATCCATAATACACCTTATTGATTAATATTATTTAAGAATTGTTCTAATCTATTGAAATCATCTTGATTAGGTCTTCCCTTATTAATAAATATCCAAGAAGCTACTGTATGGAATTCCTTATCTGAAATTTTAATATTATTTTTGTCACATACCTTTTTAACTGCTTTATATGTTGAAGCACCTGATGCTGAACTACAAACATTGATTAAGCATTTAATATTATCCTTATTATTTTCTAAGAATGCTTTTACTCTTTTATCAATATCAGCAGCATACATAGCATTAACTAATAATAATGTGTCTACACTTTCGTTTAGATTATCATCTATAGTTTTAGCTTCTACATTTAATTTTTCAGAAATAAATTTTGCAATTTTTTCTGTATTACCCTTCTTACTCTTTGTAAAATATCTAATAGCAATTGACATATTTATTCCTCCATTCGATTTTATACAATTTAATTATATCGCGTACGATATATTATGTCAATACATATAATAAAAATCCAAGAATTTTGCTTCTTGGATTTCTATTATTTCTAAATTTAAAAAAGTGTGTTCTTGGATAACCAAATACTTTTCAATTATTATTCTATATCGTAATCATCATCAGGTATTTCATCCCATGATGGTTCATATTTTTCTTCTTCTAATATTTGTTGACCTCTTTTGGTCTTTTTACATATTAATTTAATAATAAAGCCTGACGAGAATACTAATATTGTTACAACCCAGCCTGCGATTATTTCGGCAGCTAGATGATAGCTTGTATCATATCTAAATCCATTTTTAATTAATGTTACAAATTGCATTACTAATAGGAATAATAAAGCTAGTGGAACTAATATTTTTATAGATATAATAAACCACCATTTAGGCATTTTAAATTTATTTGTATTTTTATTTATTTCATCTAATACTTTTTTTGGTTTAAATAGCCAACCAACTATTAATGCTTCTAAAAGACCAATAATTATAATCGAATATTGGTTAGTCCAATTATCAACAATATCTAGGTATGCAACTCCAGCACCTGTTATATATACAATAGATATTAAAGCTGCAATAACAGCAATTATTAACGTAGTCTTTTTCTTTGGTGTTTTGAATTTTTCAGAAACTGATGTAGCAATACCTTCTAATATTGAGAATGCTGAATCTATAGCAAGTGTACATAGCATAAAATAGAATACGAATCCAAAGATTGCGTTTAAGACCGGTACATTTGTTAAATTGACTATTGCAGATGGATAAATTATATAAGCTGTTGCGATACCTGAAGCACTCATGTTATCAACAGTTTGACCTGTTGAATACATTGTTGTAAATAATACAATACCAGATAATACTGACATAGCTAAATCTGAAAATGCGATAATAACAGAATCAACTGCGATATTAGAACCTTTTTTCAAATAAGATCCATAAGCAAACATAATAGCCATCATTATAGATAAGCTATAAAATGATTGTCCCATCGCATTAATCCAAAGATTAACATTACCAAATGCTTCTACCTTAGGAATAAATAATGCACCTAAAGCATCACCTAGGTAAGGATTTCCAATAAAGCCCTTTACAGCTAAAATCATTAACATTATTACAGGTAAGAAAACTGTATATTTAACTACCTTACCAACCTGTGATGCACCATTTCTTATGCAACCATATATAAATCCCCAAGCGATTATTAAACAAACAAATAATAAAATTTTAATTGTTCCACCATCGCCTAAAAATGATGTGTTAAATGTTGTACCGATACTTTCAGACCACAATTTTGATGCAGTATCAGGTGTTGATGCGGTTGTTGCAAATTTATAGCTTAAAAAGCACATTAATATGCACCATGCAAATACTACTGCATAATATGTTAATATTACAAATGCATTAGCTACTGCCGCCCAACCTACAGGTTCTGCTTTTTTATGTAGAGTTCTCATTGATTTAGGAGCTCCACCTCTTGTTTTTCTACCGATAGCTGTTTCCATCATCAAAAGAGGTATTCCTAATGATACCATACATATAATATATGCAATTAAAAATGCTCCCCCGCCAAATTTAGCACATAAGCCAGGAAATCTCCATGCATTTCCAAGACCTACTGCAGATCCAATTGAAGCTAGTATAAATGATGTTCTTGATTGCCATTTATCCTTCATTAATATCACCTACAAACAGCATTATAATTTTACAATATTCTCATATTTTTTTAAACAATTGAAAATGCTTTATTAATTACTTTTTAATATTTCTTCTATATCTCTTAAATCATCAAAGGCATGAATATCCTTATTTAATATTTCTTTAACTAATTCATATAATAATTTAGCATTAACTAGATATGAATTTGAATCTAATATTTTAACCTTTTTTGCTATATTTCTTTTAAGCATAACAGGTAATAATTTTTCATAATTATCTGATATATGAGGATTTAAAGTCGAATAATGCCTTGGCATATGAAATTCTAATAATTTATTATTATCGTTTGTATAAAATGTATAAATATGATCAGTAAATCTATCCTCAACGTTAAATTCTTCTTCAATCGAATGTATAAATGTATTTTTTGATAAAGGAGCTCCTATAAATAATATATAAGCGTCATTTTTTAATTTCCCAAATGAGCCATTTGGAGATACTGGAGTATTAGCAAAATCGTCATCTTTAATATATTCTTTTGCCATTTTACCATAAGCTATGACTGAATGAGTAGGATGATTGCTTCTAATGAAATCTTTATCCTTAATTGCTTCATTTGTTAAATATCCTACACATGAATTACATTTTTCCTTATTAAATATATCTCCATCATTTTTCATTGTTGCCCAGGTATGGCTAGGTAGTAATACTAAACCATTTTTAAAATAATCTTTTAAGCATTCTAATATTGTTTTAGCTCCACCTTCAATATTTTTTATACTTGAAAATGAAGAATGAATCATTATTGTTTCATTACCATTTAAATTTAATTCTTTTAAATTATTATAAAAATCTTTTTTATTATACATAAATCACCAATTATAGAAAAAATGATTTATAAAATAGTAAAACCATTTATTTTTTAATATTTATATTTCTTTTGTTTTTTATTTCCTGATGCTTCATATTTATCTTCTCTCATCATTTCAACATCAGCTTTTGGAATATATCTTAATTTATTTTCATTATATTTTTTAGTATTTTTCCTTTTATTTTCTCTAACTAGCATCTCAAGGTCATCTAATTCCTCATCACGCTCTAAAATCGCAAAAGATTCTAAATGCTGTGTCCTAGGGAACATATCTACGCCTTCAATATGCTTAATTATATAATCATTATCTGAAAATAAATATAAATCTCTTTTTAATGTTGTTGGGTCACAAGATATATAAATTACTCTTCTAGGCTTTAAATGCCCTATCGCATCTATAAATTGCTTAGTAGAGCCTTCTCTTGGTGGATCCATAATAACAACATCTACATGCTCTTTATTCATTGCAAGATGTGTCATAAAATTAGTAGCGTCATCTGCTAAAAATTCAATATTAAAAATATTATTTATTTTAGCATTTATTTTAGCATCCATTATTGCATTTTTATTTAGCTCTACACCATATACCTTTTTTGCATATTTAGATGCGAAAATAGATATAGTTCCTACTCCGCAATATGCATCTATAACAATATCATTTTTGTTAATTTTTGCATGTTCTAATGCTTTATTATAAATAATATTCATTCCATTTGTGTTTATTTGGAAGAAAGATTTAGGTGATATTTTAAATTTATAATTGCCTACGTATTCATATATGAATCCAGGTCCATATAGTATTCTTTCTTTATCTCCTAAAACAATTGATGTATCTCTTGAATTATAATTTTGAACAATTGTAGTTATTCCTAAATTTTCTTTATTTAAATCTTTAATTACATTATTTCTTCCAGGAAACATTTCACCATTAGTAACTATTACAAGCATTAATTGCTTCGAATTAAAACCATATCTTACAAATACATGTCTTATAATACCTGTTCTTGTAGCCTCATCATATGGTTTAGTTTTATTTTTAGTTAATATTTTATTTAATACCTGTATTACTTCATTAGCCTTTTCACTTTGTAACATACAATTAGATACACTAATTATATTATGGCTATATTCCTCATATAATCCTGCAACTACCTTTTTTGATTTAGATAATTTATATGTCATTTGGCATTTATTTCTATAATTATATGGATTTTCCATACCAGTAAATTCTAAATTACCTAATCCAAATGGTTTAAATAAATCTGTAATATATTTTTGTTTTAATTCCTTTTCATATTCATAATTGATATGCATGAATTTACATCCACCACATTCATTTTGAAATATACAGCCATTATCAATTCTTTTATCAGATTTTTTTATAACCTCATGTAAGGAAGGATATTTTTTATCAGTATCAACTAATATATCTTCTCCATTTATTACACCATGGATACGATATTTTTTATCATTGATAGTAACTTCAGTATCAGGTAAATATCCAGTTTTAACATTTTCAAATTTTAATAACATATTATTCACCTATAATATCTTTGTTGTCCATTCTTCTGCATTAAATGTTTTAGTAACAATATCAGAATAGAAATCAGGCTCATGGCATACTAATACAATTGTTCCTTTAAATGCTTTTAAAGCTTCCTTTAATGATTCTTTAGCATATACATCTAGATGGTTAGTTGGCTCATCTAATACTAATGTATTACATTCTTGAAGCATTATTTTACATAATCTTACCTTTGCTGCCTCTCCACCTGATAATACAATCATTAAAGATTCAATCTTTTCTCTTGTTAATCCGCATGATGCAAGTGCGCCTCTTACCTCGGCATTAGTCATCGATGGATACATATTCCATACCTCATCAAGGGCTGTTACTTTATTATAATCCTCTTCTTGCTTAAAATATCCATAATGGATATTATAATCCTTAGTACAAGTTCCTGATAGAGGCTTTAATTCGCCTAATAATGTCTTTAATAATGTTGATTTACCAATACCATTAGCACCCTTAATTGCAACCTTATCTCCTCTTTCAATTGTAAAAGAAATAGGTCTAGATAAAGGACTATTATATCCTATAACAAGATTATCAGCTACAAAGACAAATTTACCTGAAGCACCACATTCTTTAAATTTAAATGTGGGCTTAATAACCTCTTTTGCTTTATCGATTATTTCCATTTTATCAAGTCTTCTTTGTCTTGATTTTGCAAGATCTGTTGTAGCAACTCTAGCTTTATTTTTAGCAATGAATTCTTTTAAATCCTTTATTTCCTTTTGTTGTTTTTCATATGCTATATTTTGATTTCTTTTTTCGATTTCATACATTCTCATGTAATCATCATAATTTCCAGAATATCTAGTTAATGTACCATCTTCCATATGGTATGTTACATTTGTAACCTTATTTAAGAATGGTATATCATGGCTTACAAGTAAGAATGCATTTTCGTAGTTAATTAAATAATCAGATAGCCAATTAATTTGTTCCTCATCTAGGAAGTTAGTAGGCTCGTCTAATATTAAAATCATTGGCTTTTCTAATATTAATTTTGTTAATAATACTTTACTTCTTTGTCCACCAGACAAATTAGATACATCATGGTCTAGGCCAATATCACCTAATCCAAGTCCATATGCAACCTCTTCAACTGTAGAATCAATTGAATAGAAGCCTGCAGATTCAAGTGTTGATGCCATTTCACCAGCTTCTTCTAGGGCCTTATTCATTTCATCTTCAGACATATTACCCATATTTTCATATAATTGGTTCATTTCTTTTTCTAAATCAAACATAGAAGCAAATGCACTTTTTAATACATCTCTTATAGTTTTGCCTGCCTCAAGTGTTGTATATTGATCTAGATAGCCTGTCGTAGTATGTCTTGCCCATTCAATTTTTCCATTATCTGGTGATAATTCACCTGTAATTACTTTTATAAATGTAGATTTACCTTCTCCATTTAAACCAATTAAAGCGATATGCTCACCTTTATTCATTACAAATGAAGCATCCTCTAGAATTATTCTATTTCCAAAAGAAAAGCTTATATCTTCACATTTTAATACACTCATAATCCACCTATATACTAACATTACCCATTTGTAATAATATACCTACTATTGCGCCTAAAGCGATATATAAAACTGGGTGCTTTTTAAATTTAAATACTAAGATTGCAAATATAGCTCCAATAGCTAATGCTTTGAAATCTAATAAGAAAGTTAAATATTTATATATACAGCTAAAGAAATTAGCTCCACCATTTACATTGAAATAATCTTTAGTAGCATTAAATGCTGAAATTATATCATAATGGTCCTTTACCTCTGCAAGAGGATCAACAACTCCAAATATTGATACCTTTAATACTGAATATGATGCAGCAATTATTAATCCTATTGATGCTGCACGTAATCCATAAAAAATCCAAGATACATATTTATTTGTACTAAATTTTTGTAAAAATAACGAAACAATTAAAATAACAATAATTGATGGTGATACTAAACCTAATGTAGATATCATAGAACCAACAAAGGCTAAGAAATAATTATCATATGTTTGGAATGATATTGTATATCCTACATATGTAGACATATTGATACCCATAGCTCCTGGTGTTGATTCAGATATCGCAAGCATTGATGTTAATTGTTCTTGATTAAACCAGCCAGTTGTTTCTCCTAATTCCTGTAAGAATGGGAATTTGCAAGTCCACCGCCAAATGCACAAGCACCTATTCTGAAGAAATTAAAATAAATATCAAAATAAATATAATTATTTGTTGATATTCCAACAATTAAACAAATTAAAATAATTATCCAGAAAAATGATGTTACAATTAAACCATTTCTATATTTCTTATTCTTAATAAAAATTAAGCTTATTGCACCTAGTAAACCCAAAACAGCACCTACTAGGAAACCAAAGAAAAACATTAAAATATCATTTTTTGTTAGTGATTTTTCTTCTTTTGCTTCTTTCTTTGTCTCTTCTTTCTTTCTATCTATAACTTCTTTTTTAGCTACAAATTTAGCTTCAAAATGCTTTTCTTTTATAAAATTAATTAATAATCCTAATAATGCAGCAGCTAATACATATACATATAAAGGTATTTGCTTAACAAATATTGACAATATAGCAACTGCTAAGGCTAATAATAAGCCCCAAATATCTACAATAGATTTTCTTGATAATTTAAATATTGCAGATAATATTAAAATAAATACGACGACATTTATTCCTGCTAAAGCATTAATAACAAATGGATTATCATTAAAATTAGTTAAAACTGTAGCAATTATAAAAATTATTATAAAAGCAGGGAATACAAATGATAATGTTGCCATAATTCCACCTAATATTCCACAAACCTTATATCCGATAAATGTCGAAACATTTACTGCAATAGCTCCTGGTGTACATTGTCCAACTGCATAATAATCAGCTAGTTCTTCATCTGTTGTCCAATGTCTTTTTTCAGCTAATTCACGTGATAATAATGGTAATAAAGCATATCCACCACCAAAATTTACAATACCAAGTTTAAAGAATAGTATGCAAAGCATAAATAGTCTTTTGAAATATGGTATTTCACATAAATTATTAGTTTTTTCTGCATTTTCCATTATGATCACTTCCTTCTTTTTTTAATACAACCTATTATATCACAAAAAAAATAAAATACACTATTAAAAATCTATTTAGATAAATTGACTACAATTCTTTTTTTTGCTATAATAATTTAGATTATTAAAGGAGGAAAGCGTATGAAAGGATATCAAAAATATTCTAGAGGCTACTTTATGCCACCTGTCAAATGTAATGATTGGGTAAATAAAGAATATATAGATCATGCCCCTATTTGGTGTAGTGTTGATTTAAGAGATGGTAATCAATCACTGATTAAACCAATGAGTCTTGATCAAAAGGTTGAATTCTTCAAATTATTAGTTAATTTAGGATTCAAGGAAATTGAAGTAGGCTTTCCAGCCGCATCTGAAACTGAATATGAGTTCTTAAGAACACTTATTGATGGTGAATTAATTCCTGATGATGTTACAATTCAGGTTTTAACTCAAGCTAGACCTCATATTATTAAAAAGACTTTTAAAGCACTAGAGGGATGCAAAAGGGCTATAGTGCATTTATATAATTCTACTTCTCTTGCTCAAAGAGAACAGGTTTTCAAAAAATCTAAGGAAGAGATTTTAGAAATCGCTGTATCAGGAGCTAAGATGCTTGTTGATTTAGCTAATGAAACTAAAGGTAATTTCTTATTTGAATATTCACCAGAAAGCTTCACAGGAACTGAAATGGATTATGCATTAGAGGTATGTAATGCCGTTGTTGATGTATTTAATCCAACTCCAGAAAGAAAGCTAATCATTAATTTACCTGCAACTGTTGAAATGTCATTACCACATGTATATGCTTCTCAAGTTGAATATATTTCTAAATTTATTCATAAAAGAGATTCAGTTTTAATTTCTTTACATCCACATAATGACCGCGGTACTGGTATTGCAGATGCTGAGCTTGGTATGCTTGCAGGAGCTGATAGAGTTGAAGGTACTTTATTTGGAAATGGTGAAAGAACAGGTAATGTTGATATTATTACATTAGCATTAAATATGTTTACACATGGTGTAGATCCTCTTCTTGATTTCACAGATATGCCAAGTATTGTTAAATTATATGAATCAGTAACTGAGATGAAGGTATATGATAGACAACCTTATTCAGGAAAATTCGTATTTGCTGCATTCTCTGGTTCTCACCAAGATGCTATATCTAAAGGTATTAAATATCACAAAGCTAATAAGCTTACAACTTGGTCTGTTCCTTATTTACCTCTTGATCCTAAGGATGTTTCAAGAGAATATAGTGCAGATGTAATTAGAATTAATTCACAATCAGGTAAGGGTGGTATTTGTTATATCCTTGAAACTAATTTCGGATTAGATATTCCTCAAAAGATGAGAGAAACAGTTGGTTATTTAGTTAAAGATGTTTCTGATAAGGAGCATAAAGAATTAACACCTAATGAGGTTCAATCAATATTCCTAGAGCATTTTGTTAATTTAAGGACACCTCTTGAATTAAATGAATATCATTTCATTCGTGAAGGTGAAGTATTTAAAGTAATGCTATCAACAAAATATGAAGGTAAAGTTAATAATACTTTAGCTGATGGTAAAGGTAGATTAGATGCTGTAAGCAATGCTATTAAGGAATGCTATAATTTAAATTATGAATTAA
>Ga0247611_10004343_pt1 | contig 19755 bp, 13 predicted proteins | sample 177DNAGHGhighgp2_FD_192422 | JGI IMG/M metagenome (GOLD analysis project Ga0247611, IMG submission 192422) | Sheep rumen microbial communities from Palmerston North, Manawatu-Wanganui, New Zealand - 1770 DNA GHGhigh gp2 | ecosystem: Host-associated > Mammals > Digestive system > Stomach > Rumen...
CAGCGCGAGAGCCTGCTGTACGCGGTTCTGAACGTTGACGGCACACATGTCGGCGTTCATACCCTGACGGAACAGAATGCTGAGCTGTGCAGAACCCGTTGAGGCCGTAGAGGTGATGTAGTCCATACCCTCCACACCGTTGATACTCTCTTCCAGCGGCGTGATGACCGAGTTCTTCACCGTCTCGGCATCGGCACCGGGATATTGCGTGTGCACCACGACCGTTGGCGGTGCAATATCGGGATACTGCTCAATAGGCAGCGATACCAGTCCGATGATACCCAGCAGGACGGTGAGGATAGAAATCACCGTCGATAGTACCGGGCGCTTGATAAAATTCGTAAATGTCATATCTACTTACTACTTTTTCTTCTTACTCACAATTTTTTATTTTTTCATGGCGTTCACGATATCGCCGGCGCTCATGGCCTTGGCCTGCTCCTGGATCTTTTGCTGATAGCGCTCAGGGGTGATAGGCACAATCTCCATCTGGTCAGTGAGTTTTGTGATGCCATTGGTGATATATTTGTCGCCTACCTTCAGACCGTCGGTCACCACATAGTTCTGACCGTCGTTCTGGGGAGCCACCTGAATCTCGGTGTACTGTACCTTATTGTCTTTCCCCAGGGTGTAAACAAACTTCTTGTTCTGAACTTCAGACACGCAAGTCTGCGGAATGACAATGGCTGACGAGTTGGAGTGAGGGATGACAATAGCACCGGAGCCACCGCTCTTCAGCAGCTTCTCGGGGTTGGGGAATACGGCAATCATCTGCACCGTACCTGTGGCCTGGTCAATGACACCACTCATCTTCGTCACCTTGCCTTCATGGTCGTAGATGGTACCATCGGCCAGCTGCAGCTTCACAGCGGGAAGAGCTGACAAGCCGTTGCCGTCCTTTGACATGGCCAGAGCATCTTTCTCAGACATAGAGAAAAATACTTCCATCGACGATATGTTGCTGACGGTAGTCAGAACCGATGCTGCACTTACCAGCGCACCGACCTTCAGAGGCAGTGTGCCTACGACACCGGAAGCAGGGCTCTTGACATAGCAGAAACTCAGCGTCTCCTTGGCTGAGGCCAATCCGGCCTGAGCCTGAGCCAGTGCGGCTTTCGCACTCTCGTAGCTGTTGGTGGCCGACTGCAACTCGAAGTCGCCGATGACTTTACTCTCATACAGCTTCTTGGAGTTCTCATAGCTCAGCTTGGCTGTGTTGCATGCAGCCTGAGCTGTATTGACAGCAGCCTGCATCTGACGTACTTGAGCCTGATACGTAGCATTATCGATGACGAACAATACCTGTCCGGCACTTACGGTCTGGCCTTCCTTGACATTAATCTGGGTGATGAAACCGCCTACCTTCGGTGAAATCTGAACATCCTGAACACCCTTGATAGATGCAGGATAGGTAGCTTGCGAAGCAGCACTCTGAGTGCCTACTGTTACGACAGGGAACTCGTTGTCTCCAAAAGTCGGGCGACCACCGCCGCCACCACACGACACGAGCGCAGCGGCAATTGCCGCCATCATCATAATTTTGTTCTTTTTCATACTTTTATTTAACTAATTAGTCTTAAATCGTACAAGAAAACCCGAGACCGCTCTCTCGGTTTTCAAGCTGCAAAGTTAATAATTTTTTGTGTAAGTCGTTGCTGCCCTTTTGTATATTTAACAATAATTAGGCGACGCGCGCGCTTCGGTTAAACTTTCATATTTTCGGAAGTTCGGGGGCGGGCGTAAGGAAAAAAAGTGCTATCTTTGCATAAATTGTTTCATAAACCGACGGCAATGAAGAAAATAATGTTGGCGCTGGCACTGATGCTGGCATGCGCAATGATGGCAGAAGGACAGACTTATACGACGCTGTGGAAGCAGGTGAAAGAGGCGGAGCAGAAGGACCTGCCCCGTACCCAGTATGACGTGCTGATGAAGATTGTCGCCAAGGCGCAGGAAGAGCATCAGCCGGGACAGCTGATGAAAGCAGAACTGCAGGGAGCCTGTGTCATGACGGAGATTTCGCCCGATTCGCTACTGCCTGCTGTTGAGCGTATGGAAAAACGTATGGAGGCAGAAGATGATGTCGCCATGAAGACTGTCTATCAGGTCGTGTTGCGCCGCATCTACAAAGACAATCGTGACCTGGAGCGTACGCCGCAAGAGATTACGTTGACGCCGGAGCTCTGTCAGCAGTTGGCTGCTGCCAAAGCCGTCGACTTCGAACCGTTGACGGTGAAAGGTGTTGACAGCCGCTATTTCGATGACGACCTGCTGAGTGTCATCGGTTACGAACTGGAACAGTATCAGCCGCTTCATGACTACTATAGCCCAAAAGGCAACCGTCATGCCGCTTTCCTGACAGCGCTGATGGCGTTGATTCAGCAGCGTCCACAGGGACTTGTGAAACTGAAGAAATCGGACTATCTGCAGCGTATCGACTCGCTCATCAGTGTCTATGAGGACCTGCCCGAGTGTGGTGAGGCAGCTATAGAGCACTATAGTTATATGGATGGCTACACAACGGCTACCGTCGAAGACAAGTGGCAATATATTAATTTTGCTCTCGACCGCTGGGGGTCGTGGAAGTCCATGAACCAGCTGCGTAATCGTCAGCGGACGCTGACGCAACCAATGTTCGCGAGTTCTTCGGAACATCGAGTGAACATCCCTGGGAAGGAAATGTTGTTCAAGGTGGGACGACTGAGAAATATCCGCCAACTGACGATGCGTGTCTATAGTGTCAAGGCGATGGGAGATACAAAACTGGATCCCAGTACTGCAGAGGGCTACCGTAAGATGAAACCGCTGCTGACACTGCTGCCATTCGGGGATACGCACCAGTATGTGGGCAAGAAAGAATGCGAGGTGTTTGAGGACTCGATGACATTGGCAGGACTGCCCGAGGGTGTCTATATGATTGAGATGGAAACGCAGCCCGCTACCGAGATATCCCGCACAATTTGTTATGTCAGCAACGTTCGTGTGCTGATACAGGCGTTGCCCGAGAAGAAAGTGCGTTTTGTCGTTGTCAATGCGACAACGGGACAGCCGGTGAAAGGCGCCTATGTCAGTCTGCTGACCTATAGGGATGAATTCCTGGCGTTGCTTACTACCGATGAACAGGGTGAGGCTGTCTGGCAGGAGGAAGATGCACGGCCTCGACAGATTCTTGTCTATACCGATGACGATAAGTTCTGTATGCCCGTGACCAGCTATCCGAACTTTAACTACTATAATAATCGGCGGTATGCGGAGTACGTGCAGATTTATACGGATCGCGCCATCTATCGGCCGGGGCAGACGGTTCATGCTGCCGTTCTCGCCTATTCTACTGAAAACGGTTATGAACACAAGGCCATGGACGGTGAGACGCTGACACTCTCATTGCGTGATGCTAACTACAAGGTGGTCGGCGAGAAGAAACTGACTACCGACCGTTTCGGTACTTGCACCGCAGACTTCACGTTGCCAACAGGACTGCTTAACGGTGTTTTTACACTACAGACGACGCAAGGCCGTTGTACGATTCGCGTTGAGGAGTACAAACGTCCGACGTTTGAGGTGAAGTTTCCTGAAGTAAACCAGCACTATGAGGATGGCGACACTGTCCAGGTGAAAGCTACCGCTCGCAGCTTTGCCGGCGTACCTGTGCAGAATGCCAAGGTACACTATACCGTAGTGCGTCGTCGTGCCTGGTGGTGGCAGTCCTATGACAGTTATTGGAACAGGGGATATATCGGCGTTTCGTCAGCTGATGAGGAGGTGGCCAGCGGTGAGACGATGACCGCTGCCGACGGTACGTTCATCGTCGATATGCCGATGATGTTGCCCCCCAGTGTCTATCCGCAGTTCTACAATTTTGTCTGCACGGCCGACGTGACCGATCAGGCCGGCGAGACGCATCAGGCACAGCTGTCGTTGCCGTTGGGCAACCGTAAGACGGCGTTCAGCTGTGACTTAGGCGAGAAATTGTTGATGGAAGAATCGCCGATGGTGACCTTCCATCTGCGCAACGCTGCCGGTATCGATATCAGCGCCAACTTGCGCTACCGTATTGATCATGGTAAATGGCAAACAGCCGACACCCAACAGCCGGTACCCATTACCAAGTTGAAGAGTGGTAAGCACGCGCTGGAGGCTATCTGTGAGCAAGACACGCTGAAGCGTGACTTCGTGGTGTTCTCGCTGGACGACAAACGACCGGCCATTGAGACGGATGACTGGTACTATCAGTCGGCATCGCGTTTCCCCAACGACGGCAGTCCTGTTACTATACAAGTGGGCTCGTCAGATAAGGAAGTGCACATTGTCTATAGCGTTATGGCAGGCAAGCAAGTCCTTGAAAGTGGTGCTGTTGACAAAACCAACGAACTCATTAACCGCAAACTAACATACAAAGAGGAATATGGTGATGGCGTGCTGCTCACCTTTGCGTGGGTGAAGCAGGGCGAGGTCTATCACCACGAGATGCGTATTGAGCGTCCGTTGCCGGACAAACACCTCACCTTGGTTTGGGAGACGTTCCGTGATCGCTTGAAGCCTGGTCAGCAGGAGGAGTGGCGTCTCACAGTAAAGGGGCCGGACGGCAAGCCTGCCGACGCCCAGCTTATGGCAACGCTCTATGACAAGAGTCTCGATCAGCTGAAGAAACATCAGTGGAGTCTCTCTCCTTATACGAACCTCTCGCTGCCAAGTGCCCAATGGCGTTTCGGTTCATGGGGAAGTCTTTGGCTGAGTGGCGAAAAGAAAATGTCTTGGCTGCCAGTGTCTAATCTTGACCTGACGACCATCGATGGTCTTGTCTTCCCTCAGATGGGCGCACATCTGTATTATACGATAGGCTCTGTTGGCTCTACACGAGTTCGTGGAAGGGCAGTTGTGCAGACAGAAAGCGCTATCGGAGCGTTTGACCTTGATGAGAGTGTCATCGACAATGTCAAGGCATATTCTGCAGAGTCCCCCCAAGCTCGTGTTACTGGTTTAGATGTCGTTGCTAACACTGGCGACTTGGGTTCTGGCTCGACCATGCGTCTGAAAGGTACAGACGCGGAACAAGAGACGGAATCCGAACGCATACAGGTACGCGAGAATCTGCAGGAGACAGCATTCTTCTATCCACAGCTCGTTGCCGACAGCACTGGCGGTGTATCCATGAAGTTCACGTTGCCCGAGAGTCTGACGACGTGGCGTTTCATGGGCTTGGCGCATACCGTTGACCTTTGTCGTGGAATGCTTGATGGTGAGACGGTTGCCCAGAAGGAAGTGATGATACAGCCTAATGTGCCGCGCTTTGTCCGTGAGGGCGACCAAGCTAGCGTCTCTGCTCGTATCTTTAACCTCAGCGGCAAGACGATAGAAGGTGTGGCCCGTATGCAACTTGTTAATCCAGAGACGGACAAAGTAGTCTATGAGACAGTGCGTAGCTTCGCTTTGCCGGCTGACTCGAGTGCCAGCGTTACCTTCCAACTGCAGCCTCAGACCGAGCAGCTGCTCATTTGTCGCGTAACGGCTAGTGGACAGGGATTCAGCGACGGCGAACAGCACTACCTGCCTGTGTTGCCGGCAACGGAGCGTGTCACTGTCACCGTGCCTTTCACGCAGAACGTTCCGGGCACGAAGACCATCGACTTGACGAAACTCTTCCCCCAAATTCAGAATACTCCGAATAATCAGATTATTCTGAATACTCAGAATTCTCCGAAACTCACTATCGAATATACCAACAACCCTGCATGGCTGATGATTCAGGCGTTGCCTACTGTAGGCCATCCTCACGACGACTGTGCCGTCTGCCAGGCAACTTCGCTTTATGCCAATAGTCTGGGTAAGTACATCATTGATCAGGTACCGCAAGCTAAGAATGTGTTTGCGCAATGGAAACAAGAGGAGGGCAAGGAAACTTCTCAGAACTCTCAATTGGAGAAGAATCAGGAACTGAAGGACCTGTTGCTGGAAGAGAGTCCGTGGGTTATGGATGCCGACCGTGAACACGAGCAGCGTCAGCGACTGGCCGACTTTTTTGACGAGAACCTCATGGCACAGCGTCTGTCGTCCGCCAAGGACAAACTGCAGGCTCTGCAGCGCAGCGACGGTTCGTGGAGTTGGTGGCCTTCTATGCCAGGTTCTACTTATATGACGATGGCCATTAGTGAGATGCTGGTGCGCCTCAACGAAATGACGGGTAAAAAAGAGCCGATGCTCGATGGCGCGTTCAAGTTCTTGGGTCATGAGATGGTGGAGCTGGTAAAAGAGATGAAGAAACAGGAGAAGAAGGGCTACCGCCAGACCTTCCCCAGCCACACGGCGTTGCAATGGTTGTATATCTGTAAGCTTGACGGTCGCCAGCTGCCCGCCAATGTCCAGCAGGCAAATGACTACCTTGTTGGGCTGTTGAAGAAAGAAACCAAAAACCAGAGCATCTACGAGAAGGCGATGTCCAGCATCATTCTCGATTCACCTCTTTATATTAAGAGTCTGAAGGAATATACCGTCTATAAAGAGGAAATGGGACGCTATTACGATACACCCCGTGCCGGTTACTCATGGCGCGACTATCGTAGTCCTACGCAGGTGGCTGCCATTGAGGCCATTCAGCGCCTGACGCCCAACGATCAGCAGACTCTCGACGAGATGCGCCGCTGGCTGCTGCAGGAGAAACGGACACAGGCTTGGGATACTCCGCTTAACAGCGTCGATGCCGTATATGCATTCTTGGGTGCAGGTGAGCGGAGTAATCTGAACAGCCTGAGTCTTCAGAATAATCAGACTGTACTTGCAATCGACGGAAAACCTGTTGAGGCTCCTAAGGCTACTGCCGGTATCGGCTATGTGAAGACGGCTCTGCCTTATCAGGGTGAGAAGACTTTCACGGCAGAGAAGACCAGCGAGGGTACATCGTGGGGTGCTGTCTATGCTCAGTTCAGGCAGGCAACGGGTGATATCAAGGATTATGGTAGCGAAGTAACCATCAAGCGCGAACTGCTGGCAGCCAATGGTCAGAAGCCTGCGGTCTTGAAGGTTGGCGACCGTGTCACCGTCCGTCTGACCATCCAGAGCGAGCGCGACCTTGACTTCGTGCAGGTTCAGGACAAACGGGCTGCTTGTCTGGAACCAATCAAGCAGTTGAGCGGCTATAACTGGCAAGGTGGCTACTACTGCTCACCACGTGACAATACGACGAATTTCTTCTTTGACCGTCTGCCTAAGGGTAAGCACGTCATTGAGACTGAATACAACATTGACCGCGTCGGACAATATGAGACGGGTACTTGTACTGTGCAATGTGCCTATGCGCCGGAGTATCGCGGTACCACTCACTCACAAACAATTAAAGCAGAATGAAGATACTGAAGATTTTAGGTTTATCATTTATTATTTGTCAATTATCAATTAGCGAAGTACAGGCCCAGCGCCTGACCATTGTCAAAGACAAGATTGACATCGGACAGACTGGTTATGAGATTCCTGTGACGGCAACCTTTGAACTGCGCAACAGAAGTATGCGCAAACTGCATATCAGTCAGATTATACCCGACTGTAGCTGTACCCGTGTGGAATACCCTAATGGTGAAATAGGCGCAGGTGACAAGTTCACCATCAAGATGACCTATGATGCCCGTCAGCTGGGACATTTCAATAAGCAGGCGGCGATTATCTCTGACGGAACGAAGCGTCCTGTCTATATTACGATGACGGGTGTTGTGCGTGAAGACTTGCTGGACTATAGCGGCTCTTATCCCTACGACTTCAATGGGCTGCTGGCTGACATGAATGATTTTGAGTTTGATAATGTCAACAAGGGAGACAGACCTCAGAAGGTGGTGCACGTTATGAATAACGGTACGAAGGTGATGGAGCCCAATATCCAGCACCTGCCACCCTATCTGTCTGCTGAGGTGTCGCCGACACGCCTATCGCCGGGACATAGCGGTAAGATTACGCTGACGTTGAACTCTGAACGTATTCATGACTACGGCCTGACACAGACCAGCGTCTATTTGGCTCAGAAGCTGGGTGAAAGGGTGACGAAGGAAACGGAGGTGGGCGTCAGTGTCGTGCTGCTGCCCGACCTGCAGCACATGGAAGGCGGACTGCTGCCTGAACTGGCTATCTCTGACAGCGTGTTGAATATTGACTTTGCCGGTAAGAACAAGAAAACCGGCGAGATTATCCTCTATAATCCAGGCAAGGCTACTTTGACTATTTCGTCGCTGCAGCTTTTCACCCGTGGCTTGAAGGTGACACTCGGAAATAGCTCGCTGGCCCCCGGCGAGACCACAAGACTGAAGATTACAGCGTATGCTGCCGACTTGAAGAAAGCACGTACACGTCCTCGTGTGCTGATGATTACCAACGACCCTCACCACTCGAAGGTCGCAATAACCGTCAATGCCAAGTAATTATTAATTCTGAATTGTCAGTTATCAGCTAAATAATGGAACACCCAGAGAATAATCCCGAATATGCCGGCCTACAGGTCAATAGCGGCGTTACAGGCCAGAGCATTATCAATCCCTACCTGAATCGTAGCCGTTTCCGCCGTCGCGAGCTTTCTGTTGCCGAGATGGTGGAAGGCATCGTCAAGGGCGATGTTACCATACTGAGTCAGGCTGTCACTCTTATTGAGAGTGTCAATCCCGACCATCAGGCGAAGGCGCAGGAGGTTATCAACCGCTGCCTGCCATATAGCGGCAACAGTATCCGCGTGGGCATTAGTGGTGTTCCTGGCGCTGGTAAGTCGACAAGTATCGACGAGTTCGGTATTCATGTGCTCAAGGAACATGGTGGACGGCTGGCCGTGCTGGCCATTGACCCGTCGTCGGAGCGTACCAAGGGCAGTATCCTTGGCGATAAGACGCGTATGGAGAAACTGGCTGTTCATCCGGATTCGTTCATTCGCCCCAGTCCGTCGGCTGGCTCGCTGGGAGGCGTAGCCCGCAAGACGCGTGAGACCATTATTCTCTGCGAGGCTGCTGGTTTCGATAAGATATTCGTTGAGACTGTCGGCGTGGGACAGAGTGAGACAGCTTGTCATTCAATGGTCGATTTCTTCCTGCTCATTCAGGTTGCCGGAACTGGCGATGAGCTGCAGGGCATTAAGCGTGGCATCATGGAAATCTCGGATGGTATTGTCATCAACAAGTGCGACGGCGACAATGTGGACCGTTGCCAGATGGCGGCTACGAATTTCCGCAATGCTCTCCACTTCTTCCCCATGCCTGAGAGCGGATGGCTGCCTAAAGTCTTGTGCTATAGCGGTTTTTACGGCACTGGCATCAAGGAAATCTGGGATATGATTTACGAGTATGTCGATTTTGTCAAGAAGAACGGCTATTTTGACTATCGTCGTCAGGAACAGGCCAAGTACTGGATGTATGAGAGTATCAACGAACATCTGAAAGCCTCATTCTATAATAATAAGGTGATGCGGCAGCGACTGAATGCTGCTGAGCAGGCTGTGCTGGCTGGACAGAAAACCAGTTTCGTGGCAGCTCAGGACTTGTTGGATCAATATTTTAAAGAAATATCTCTTCTCTGATATGTTGCAAATAGAGATTGATAACGGCAGTGGTTTCTGCTTTGGTGTGACAACGGCCATTAGGAAGGCTGAGGAGGAACTCGCTCGCGGCGAGACTCTCTATTGCCTGGGCGATATCGTTCACAACGGTATGGAGTGTGTGAGGCTTCGTGAGATGGGACTTGTCACCATTGACCACGAGCAGATGAAGCAGCTGCATGGCGTCAAAGTGCTGTTGCGCGCTCATGGTGAGCCGCCTTCTACGTATGAGCTTGCCCGTCAGAACAATATCGAGCTTATCGATGCCACCTGTCCTGTGGTGCTTCAGTTGCAGAAGCGTATCAAGCAGCAGTTCGAGAATTCTCTCACCACTCACCACTCGCCACTAACCGCTCAGATTGTCATCTTCGGCAAGAAGGGCCACGCGGAGGTGCTTGGGCTCGTTGGGCAGACTGACGGCCGTGCTGTCGTCATTGAGCAGTTCGACGACGTTCGTCGTCTCGACTTCGAGCATGATATCTATTTGTTCAGCCAGACGACGAAGTCATTGGACGAGTTTCACCGTATCATCGACTACATCCAGAGTCACATTGCCCCGACAGCCACTTTCCGCTCATTCGACACCATTTGTCGTTCCGTCGCCAACCGTATGCCGAACATCTCGCAGTTTGCAGCGCGCCACGATTTCATCCTCTTTGTCTGTGGACGAAAGAGCTCCAATGGTCGCGTACTCTATAACGAATGCCTGCGTGTCAATGCCAATACCCGTCTGGTAGAGGGGCCTGAAGAGATTCAGCCCGAGTGGCTGCAAGGTGTCGAGACCGTTGGCATCTGTGGTGCCACATCAACACCCAAGTGGCTTATGGAACAATGTCGTGACGCAATGATACGTATGCAACAGCCATGAAGAGAGTCCTCGTTTCATTCCTTGTCACTCTGGCGTTGCTCCCTGTTTTGGCGCAACAGGCACGCTGGGAGAAACTGTCGCCCATGCTGCGCCAGATGGTGCGTCAGCAGGCCCGTTCCGAGGAGTCTGCGGCTCGCCAGCAAAACTCCATGACTTTTGAGAAAAACTCCATGAGTATTTTTCAAAACTCGGCCCCTCCCGTTCCAGAGGTCTGCGCCTTCATGCGAATAGCCGGTTCTTCTGCTCAGGTGCTGGCTGAAAATGGTTGTCGCGATTTGGCTTCTGTGGGTGATATCCACATTGCCAGTATTCCTGTTGACCGCCTGGCTTCGTTATCGCTTGACCCTCGCGTGTTGCGTATGGAGGCCCGCCCCACAGGCCAGCTCCTGCTTGACACCGTAGCTCGTTGCATCAATGCCGAACCGGTCTATGCTGGTACCGCTCTTCCGCAAGCCTACACAGGACGGGGTGTTGTCGTGGGACTCATGGATATTGGCTTTGACCTCACGCATCCCACTTTCCGAAATGCAGACGCCACGCCTCGCATCCGTCGTTTCTGGGATATGCTCTCCAACGACACCGTCGGCTCTTCTTTGTTTGTGGGGCGTGACTATGTTACGTCAGAAGAAATCCTTGCTCTCGGACATTCGCGTGACGGCCTCGACCAGACACACGGCACCCATACAGCAGGCATCGCCGCTGGTAACGGTTATGACAGCCACTATCGCGGACTGGCTCCTGAGAGTGACATCTGCCTTGTCGCCAACGCCGTTTCCGACAACGCTTCTCTTATCGACTCCGTGTTGCTCAGTCGTTTCACCTTCGCGACAGATGCCCTTGGTTTTAAGTATCTTTTCGACTATGCCCGTCAGAATGACCAACCTTGCGTCGTATCCTTCAGCGAGGGCTCTGGCCAAGATTTCTGGGGCTACGACCAGCTATACTATGAGATGCTCGACAGTCTGTTGGGACCTGGGCGTATTATGGTGGTCGCAGCCGGTAATATGGGAGCAGTCAAGAGTTGGTTCAGCAAGCCTTCAGGACAGCAGTCTCAAGGCATGTTTGTCAAGCATGGCGGCGAGGTGATGATGCTGACGCTGAAGTCAGCAGACAAATTCCAGCTTCGCCTTGTTGCCTATCCTGATAATGCCCCAGCCGATACCCTTACCGTGCCTCTTTCCTCAGACCTCGTACTTGGCAGTCACGTTATTGCGGGTCTCGATTCCGTTGTTGTTGAGGCTTATCCTAACTGCTACGATAGCCTTGAGACCTGCTACGACCTTGTGTTCTACTCTACAGAGAAGCAGATAGGTACAAATATACCCCTCTCCGTCGAAGTGCTCGATAACCAAGAAGAAGTTACCTGTTGGCGAGTCAATGGCGAATGGACGACAAACGCTATCAATCCTACGCTCTGTGCAGGCGAGTCATCCCATAATATCATGTCGCCAGCCAGCGCTCCACGTATCATCTGCGTTGGTGCTACCACTCATCGTGACGGAATCATCAATCTTGACGGTCAATGGAAATACTATTGGGAGGGCGAACCGGGTAGCCGTATCTCGTTCTCGTCCGTAGGTCCAACGATGGATGGTCGCATCAAACCCGACGTGATGGCGCCAGGCAATAACATTATCTCTTCTTACAGCAGTTATTATCTGGAGAATCATCCTACCGCTAACGATATCTCGTGGGATGTGTCACACTTCGACTATGAGGGCAGAACCTACGCATGGAACACAAACTCGGGCACGTCAATGGCCTGTCCCGTTGTGGCTGGCGTCATTGCCTTGTGGCTACAGGCCAAGCCAGACCTGACGCCCGAGGATATTATGGGCGTTATCAGTCGTACCAGTCGCCGTCCTGACTCTTCGCTTAGCTATCCCAATAACTATTATGGCTATGGCGAGATAGATGCCTACAGGGGTTTGCTTGATATCTTGGGTATTGATGGCATTGAGGAAGTGTCCCATCGCCACACACCGGCACAAGTTCGTCTTCGTGGACGTCAGCTGACGATAAGTAGTCCACACGACGTCGGTTCGGACGCGTTACAGGTCCGTCTGTTCTCTCTTTCTGGAAGGCAAGTGCTCAAGACAACCGTATCGTTTAGCGATGGCCGCGCTATTGTGATGATACCGACAAATCTGCCAGCAGGTGTTTATGCCGTCCAATTGGATGGCTCGGAAGCAACTGCCGGTTCAACTTTGATTCGCTTGACAGACTGATTATTTCCCAAATACCTCTCTGAAACGGTCCATCAGCCATTGTTTTTGCTCAGCGATGGTCATATCCGAATTGTCGAGTAACAGCGCATCGTCGGCCTGACGTAGGGGAGATACCTCACGATGCGAGTCAATGTAATCGCGCTCTTCAACGTTCTTCAGAATGTCGTCGAAGTCGGCAGGCATGCCTTTCGCTTTCAGCTCGTCGTAACGGCGTTGGGCACGTACCTGAGCGCTGGCTGTGACAAAGACTTTCAACTCAGCGTTGGGGAAGACTACAGTACCGATGTCGCGACCGTCCATGACAACGCCGCCGTCGCGTCCCATCTGCTGCTGCTGGGCTACAAGGGCTTCACGTACGAAGGGTAGGGCGGCAATGGGCGATACGTGGTTGCTGACCTCCAACGTTCGGATGGTGTCTTCAACGCGCTCGCCATTCAAGTAGGTGTCGGGACGCCCCGTCTCTTCGTTGAGCTGGAAGCTGATGTGAATATCGGGCATAGCGGCCTGCAGTTCTGCCTCTTTGATAGAACCGTCGGCATTAAATAGTTCATGACGTAGGGCAAAGAGGGTTACAGAACGGTACATAGCACCTGTGTCAACATATATGTAGCCCACTTCACGGGCCAGGTCTTTAGCCATAGTGCTTTTGCCGCACGAAGAATGGCCGTCGATAGCTATAGTGATCTTCTTCATATTCATGATGGGATTGGAAATTAAAAGTTATAAGAGAAATTGACGAGCAGGCTGCCAGTTGTAACGTGATACTTGGCGTAGGCCACATGGAGTTTCAGGCGCTGCAGCATCAGACCGGCGCCGATGGACAGTCCTGCCCCGTGGGTGCTACTGCCTTCGTCGTCTGTCAGCTTCATCTCCTTGGCGCGCAGGGCATTGTAGCCTGCTGCCAGATAGAACTGCTCGGAGAGTAGCACGTCGGCACCAACGACAAGGTGATGTCCGATGCCGTACTGCCAGTCGTTCAGTCGGACCAGCGTGGCCGACAGGCGTAGCGGTGAGCCGATAAGCCGTTTTGTAATACCGACCTGTAGGTCTAACGGCATACGCTCGAAGTCATCCTCGTAGGCTTTCAGCTGTCCGCCGAGATTACGTGCGACGGCTGATGCCGACCACAGGTTCTCCGCGTCATAATAGTTCAGTCCCAGGTCGACGCCCATTGCCAGCGAGTTGTACTGCCCAATGTACGAGGTAACGGCCTTTGCTGTGATGCCACCGCTGAGACGTTGGCTCATTGCGTAGGCGAAGGTTCCGCTGACGCAGATGTCCTTGGCCGAGAAATCGCCCGTCTGCTCACCATAGCTGTTGACCTCTTTCATCGTGCCGTAGTTCATGAACTGCGCGCCTACGGCCCATGAGCCCCGTTCTCCGGCAGCACGTACAAAGTTGGCGCTGGCAGTGATGGTCCCTTCCATGTATGTCATCATGTTCAGGCTTAGCGCCCGGTCTGTCACATTGCCAGCCAACGCAGGATTGTGAAGCAGCAGCGAAGCATCGTCATCATAGATGCTAACGTTGTCGCCGCCAAGCGCTGCCACATGGGCGCTGACAGGTAGGCGCAGGAAATTGTACACAGTCTGGCTCTCCTGCGCCGACAGATTCAGCACGGAGAGTAGCAAAACGGTGACAATTGTTGCTCTCTTCATCTAATATTTCTCAATTTGGCTGCAAAGATACTAAAATTTCTCATTTCTCATTTCTCATTTCTCATTTATTTTGTACCTTTGCACCCGCCTCTAGATAAATAACGCTGTCGGAGCGCATTTTATTATGGAAATCAAGAAGAGTTCACAAGCCGACTTGGACCGTCGTCGGACACAGACTTTCCTGCTGGGCATCGTCGTGGTGCTGGCGGCACTCTTTGTGGCGCTGGAGTTCGACTATAGTGTCGCCGACGACAGCATGGACCCTGATGCGCTGGAGGATATGATAAAGGAACTCGACCTTGAGAAACTGAAGGAGGAAGAGAAACGCATTCCGCTTATTACGAAGCCTGTGGCGCTGATTCCCAAGACCATTGAGAAACTGAATGTCGTCGAGGAGGAAGATCCCACCGACGAACTGAGCGACGACGAACTGATGCCCGATAAACCCGATACGGAACTGAAAACCACTGAGGAAGACGAGGTTCGCCCTGAGATCAACAAGGAAGAACTCGATGCGTTGGACCAGAAAGTGGTGGAACAATTACCTGAGTTCCCAGGTGGTGCTGTGGCCCTGATGAAATGGCTGACAAAGAACCTGCGTTATCCCTCTGGTGCCCGTGCCCGTAAGGTTCAGGGACGTGTGGTTACCCAGTTTATAGTCAATGCTGACGGCACGCTTAGTGACCTGAAGGTTGTGGAGTCGGCCGAACCCTCGCTCGACAGCGAGGCGTTGCGTGTGTTGCGCATGATGCCGCCTTGGAAAGCAGGCCAGGTGGATAACAAACCCTGTCGCACAATGGTCTGCATTCCTATAGTATTCAAGTTGTGACCCTAAAGACCATAAGGCTCTTAAGGACTTTATAGATCCTAATAAAAATATGTATAATTCAGACGAACTGCTGCAGAAGGTAAATACCTTCATCGATGAGCTGGCCTACGACCGTCAGCCAGTCTCGCTTTATGATCCTATCCGTTACGTGCTTTCCATCGGAGGCAAACGCATACGTCCCGTGCTTACGTTACTAGCCTATAACCTCTATCGTGAAGACCCGGAACGCATTCTGATGCAGGCCGTTGCGCTGGAGACCTATCATAACTATACGCTGCTGCATGATGACTTGATGGACAATGCCGACATGCGTCGTGGGCATCAGACCGTTCATCGTCGCTGGGATGCCAACAAAGCCATCCTTTCCGGCGACTCCATGTTGGTGCTGGCCTATGAACGGATGATGCAGTGCGATGCCCGTCATCTGCCTCAGGTGCTTGACCTCTTTACCGAGACGGCTCTTGAGATAGGAGAGGGACAGGAGTACGATATGTCTTTTGAGACACGCAACGATGTGACCGAGGCAGAGTATATCGAGATGATCCGCCTGAAAACCAGTGTTTTGCTGGCCTGTGCCGTGAAGACGGGTGCCCTGTTGGCTGATGCACCTGCCGAAGATGTTGAAAATCTGTATAAGTTCGGCGAGCAGTTGGGGCTGGCCTTCCAGTTGCAGGACGACCTGCTGGACGTCTATGGCGATCCTAGGGTCTTTGGCAAAGCTGTCGGTGGTGACATTACTAGTAATAAGAAGACTTACATGCTCATCAACGCCGTTAATCGTGCAACCCCTGAACAGCGTGCAGAGCTGATGCGCTGGATAGAGGCTAAGGATTTCGACCGTACGGAGAAGGTGCGTGCCGTAACGGCACTCTATGACGAGATTGGTATTCGCCTGCTTTGTGAGGAGAAAATCAACTATTATTTCGACGAGTGCCGTAAGTATCTGGCAAAGGTTAACGTCGGCGACGAACGCAAGCAGGTACTTCTGGACTATACCGACGAGATGATGAAGCGCAAGAAGTAAGATGGAGTGGGTTGATACGCATTGTCATCTGGACGGCGAGGAGTTTGATGCCGACCGTGAGGCCGTGATGCAGCGTGCCTTTGAGACTGGGGTGGGGAAGGTGTTCTTGCCTGCCATCGACCTGTCAACATCACGCTGTATCCTTAATCTCTGCCGTCAGTATCCCGACCGTCTTTATCCTATGGTAGGCTTGCACCCTGAGGAGGTGCGTGCCGATTGGCGTGAGCAAATCTCCGCCATCAAATCATGTCTTTCGCCTCAAGTTATTTCCATTGGCGAGGTGGGACTCGACTACTATTGGAGTCGTGAGTTCGAACAGGAGCAGCTGGAGGCTTTCGAGGAGCAGGTGCGTTGGTCGGTGGAGACCCGTCTGCCGCTGATGATTCACTGTCGGAAGGCACAGAATGAGCTGGTTACTATATTAAAAAGGTACGCGAACGACCTGCCCGGTGGCGTTTTCCATTGTTTTACCGGCAACGAGCTTGAAGCCCGCGAGCTGTTGCAGTTCGACCGCTTTGTGTTGGGCGTTGGTGGCGTGCTGACATTTAAGAAGTCGCATCTGCCTGAGGTCCTTCCTGCCGTTGTGCCGCTCGACCGTATTGTTCTGGAGACTGATGCTCCCTATATGGCGCCTGTTCCTATGCGTGGTCAACGTAATGAGCCGGCCTACACCCGTTACGTTCTGCAGCGATTGGCTGAGGCCTATGGTGTCAGTGAAGACGAGGTGGCCATACAGACAAGTGCCAATGTTGCTCGTGTCTTTGGTGTAAAATGATAAAGATTATTAAATAATCAATTGTCAGTTGTTAATTGTCAATTAAAAGTACTACCTTTGCACTCACGAAATCACAAGGAGAGGTGCTCGAGTGGTTGAAGAGGCACGCCTGGAAAGCGTGTAGCCGGCAAAACCGGCTCGCAGGTTCGAATCCTGTTCTCTCCGCAGGATGAAAAGGATTCAAAGCTCTCGGGGGCAAGAATTCTATTCCCTCCGCAAAAAAAGGCCCCCGAGGTAACTCCTCGGAGGCCTTTTGCCTATCATAGAAATTGGTTATAAAGAAAACAACAAAACGATGAAAACGAAAAAGATACTGATACCGCTGATGGCGGTGGTGATTTTGGCACTCTTGGGAGGTGGTGCATGGCTCTTCCTTAATCTGCAGGAGCAGAAGAAGGTGAACGAGGACATGCAGGAGTTGGCTAAACTTGACAAGCAGGAGATGGAGAATGAGTATGAGCGTTTCGCTTTGCAGTACAGCGAGATGAAGACGCAAATCAACAACGACTCCATCATTGCCCAGCTGACTGAGGAACAGCTCAAGACACAGAAACTTTTGGAGGAACTGAAGCAGACGAAGGCCAATGATGCCCGTGAGATTACCCGTCTGAAAAAGGAACTGGCAACGGTGCGTGCTGTGCTGCGCGACTATGTCATGCAGATAGACTCGCTTAATCGTCAGAATGAGCGCCTGCAGGCCGAGAACACCCGAGTGAAGGCCGAGCTCTCCGACCGTGAGACACAGATTGCCGGTCTGAGCAACGAGAAGGCATCGCTCAGCGAGAAGGTGGCAATTGCCGCGCAGCTCGATGCCACGAACATCCAGATGACGATGCAGAACAAGCGCGGCAAGGCCTCGAAGAAGGTGAAGGACGCAAAGACCGTTCAGGTTAATTTCGCTATCACCCGTAATGTCACCGCCTCTAACGGCAACCGCACCGTCTATGTACGTATCCAGAATCCTGGCGGTAACACGCTTAGTGGCGGTGGCACGTTCACCTATGAGAACCGTACGTTGGAATACACCATGAAGAAGGTGGTGGAATATACTGGTGAGGAGACTGCCGTCACAACTTACTGGAATGTGTCGCAGATGCTGGAGGGCGGACAGTACCGTGTCAGCATCTTCGTCGACGGCAACATGATTGGCTCAAGAACATTTACCTTTGAGTAAAGCGTAAAGTCAGAAAGGAGTATACATATGAAAAAGGTTTTATCTATCGGCTGTTGGCTGTTGGCTGTTAGCTGTTTACCAGTAGGCGCACAACGCTTGCTGACGCTCGACAGCTGTCGGGCTATGGCGTTGCGCAACAACAAGCAGCTCAGCGTCTCGAAGGTGAAGCAGGATATAGCCGTCAACATTCGCAAGTCGGCCCGCACGAAGTATCTGCCCCACGTCAGCGCTATCGGTACGTATGAGCACACGTCAGAAGAAGTGTCTATCCTCAACGACGGACAGAAAACGTCGCTAGGGACCCTCGGCACGACTGCAGTTGGCGCCATGCAGCCTGCTATGGCTGGGCTTACCGAGAAACTCGGCGGGTTGGGCACCATGTTAGGACAGATGGGACTGCCCACAGGGGTGCTCGAGCATATGTCCGGCGAACTGGCCCAGCAGATGGGACAGAGTATGCAGCAACTGCAGACAGGACTGAACCAGGAGGGGCAGAAGATTGTCGACGCCTTCCGCACCGATACCCGTAACATCTGGGCGGGCTCCATCCTGCTGACACAGCCCGTCTTCATGGGCGGTGCACTCATTGCCCTGAATAATATGGCGGACATCAACGAGCGCATGCAGCAGAACACTGCCGACGTCCGCGAGCAGAGTACGCTCTACCAGACTGAACAGGCCTACTGGCAGGTTGTTTCGCTGAAGCACAAGCAGCGTTTGGCGCAGGCTTATCTCGATTTGGTGAAGAAACTCGATGGCGATGTTCACAAGATGATAGAAGAGGGTGTGGCCACGAAGAGTGACGGTTTGACCGTTGATGTGAAAGTGAACGAGGCCGAGATGGCGCTGACGCGTGTCAATGACGGCGTAGTGTTGTCGAAGATGCTGCTCTGCCAGACCATCGGATTGCCTGTCAACGAGCAGGTGACGCTATCTGATGAGGATGCCGAGAGCCTTGCCGTTGTCACCCTGACGCCTCAGCTCGACGTCGAGACGGCTGTCTTCAACCGTCCGGAGCTGCGCCTGTTGCAGGATGCCGTCGACTTGAGCCAGCAGACCACTAACCTGCTGAAGGCAGGCAACTTGCCGCAAGTGGCACTTGCCGGCGGCTATGCAGTCAGCAACCCTAACGTACTGAACGGTTTTGAGAAGAAGTTTGCTGGCTTCTGGCACCTCGGAGTCCTCGTGCGCGTACCTATTTGGAATTGGGGCGACGTGAAATACAAGGTGCGTGCTTCGAAAGGCGCTACCACTATTGCCTCGCTGGAGTATGACGAGGCTCGCGAGAAGATTGAACTGCAGGTGAACCAAGTGACATACAAGGTCGACGAGGCCAACAAGCGCCTGACGCTGGCGCAGTCGAGCGTTCGCCGTGCCGACGAGAATCTCCGCATGGCCAATGTCGGTTTCCAGGAGGGCGTCATTACGCCTGCCACTGTGATGGAGGCGCAGACGGCCTGGCTGCAGGCACAGTCGCAGAAGATAGATGCAGAAATAGAAGTTAAACTCAGCCAAGTAGAGCTACAAAAGGTGCTTGGCACATTAAAATAATACATTATGTCCGCAAAATCGCAACATAAGAACATTCTGATTGCCGTCGCAGGATTCGTGGCGGTCGTCATTATCGTAGCTGTTATCGGCGT